>Ga0209200_1000054_pt1 | contig 131705 bp, 117 predicted proteins | sample AD_UKC033_MetaG_FD_184406 | JGI IMG/M metagenome (GOLD analysis project Ga0209200, IMG submission 184406) | Active sludge microbial communities of municipal wastewater-treating anaerobic digesters from USA - AD_UKC033_MetaG (SPAdes) (version 2) | ecosystem: Engineered > Bioreactor > Anaerobic...
CATTTGTTTTTCAGACTGTTTTCGGTTCATTTCGTTCCTTATGCCATAAAGTGGCTGTCTTTAACCGTTGTTTGTCTTACTTTAAATTGCTCATAACGTTCCGGTGGTTTGGGCTGCTGGGGAGTTAACCGTCAGCGGCGTCATCCCACGTTAAAACCATGCTAAATTACTAAAAACTTTCGTATCTGCATCATCAGCCCCAGTAGGCTAAACCACCTGTTGTGTGCAGGCTTTTTTCTATTTCGAAATTACAATAAAACATAAATCAGCGGCATCTTTGAGAGTTGCTTTGTCAGGATTCTTAAAAGCTCTTGGTAATTGGATGACTTGTTTTTTTATCAGTAAGTCCATTAAGTCAAACATAACCTCATGGTAAAAAACAACTACCGTTTCGCTGCTGTTGTTAAATCCATATGAGATTTTAATTTGTTCAACATCAGCTTCTGCTTTAAATGAGAGTGTCAGCTTATCTATGATTTTTGTAGATATCGAATATAGGTCGTTACTTTCTTTTTCGTTGATTACTGGGATGGTCAAACGTAACTCTTTATCGAAAAAGCCATAATCAGCAAATTCTTTAAATAATTCTTTGTTGGGAATACTATTTCCTTGCGTCAAAGAAAAAAGTGCTTCAACGTTCTTATCCCACAATCCGTCTGTTACCTTTTCTGAATATGACCAGTTCCATTTAAATGCAAAGTTCTCTTTTGTAAAATAATTTGTTCCACCACAGTCAACAACTCTCTTAGGTGTTAAGAACCAATAGTTACCACTCCAGATTCCTGATGTATCCCATTTCTCTACAATCCTTTCTTTTTCAAATTGCGTCCAAATCAGGCCATCCAAAACGTAAGAGAATAGTATAGAATAGGCATTATTTAATCTGTTTTGATTTGCTAAAAGCGTTACCAAATCACGACATTCTTTCTCTATTTCAGGGTAAATCTGGTTGGCTATAAATAGCGATTGCTTTCTTAATCGAGCCGTTTGTTCGTTATCTAAAATCGGAATAGCTGTTTTGTAAATACCATTTGTTTTGTTTATTAGGCGATAGGACTCTAAAAGTAATAATTGACTCCTGATATAAGGAATTTTAAGTGAATCTAGTTGTTTCCGAGTTAGTCCGTTTTTTAGACTTATTAAAAGTTGTAAATTATTGTCAGCGCTTACAATAGAACTTGGATGATAGGAATTGTTCATAGTACAATAACAGATATCTTCCCAATTGTCCCAATTGTAATAATCTGTTGTTTGCGCAAATATGTAAGTATTGCTTGATAATAATAAGCAAATGCAAATTCGCCTAATCAATTTTGAATTTCCATAATTTTCTTTCATCCGTATAAAATATTTAGAAAGTTAATTTACAAATAGTTACATTTATTGTCTTTAACACTCGCAAGCTGAGCGGATGAACCCCGAAAGGCTCGCCGTAGGCAAACACCCATGGTTTATTGGCTTCGCCGAGCTCGCAAATTGCGCTCGGTTCATTGGTGTTTACCTACGGTGAACTCGTAAACTCGGTTGTGCAAACTACCTTACATGGGTGTTTCATAATAAATAATTTTTTGATGATGAATGTTCTTTTAAGCTTGCACACAACGGTCGAGTGTAGCACTAGTAAGGGATTACGGGCTTCATAACTATCAACCTACACGAAACTTTATGCGAGGTAGAACGCTCGAATACCCTCTAAAACCCTTATTACTGCTACACTTTGTTGGCTGTAGTTGTTTTTACATTGTTCTTCCACAAGTCGGACAAATCCTTTGAGATGAAATTGGTCCGGTAAATAGACCTTTTTCAAGTTTTCCAATTGGTCCCACAAAAAGTCCTTCGTTTAATGATTTAATCTTCTTGTTAAAAATATGGTCAAGAAGTTCTTTTTGCTGTGCATCAGTCAATGAGTTGTACCATTTTTCAAATGTTTCTATCATAGTATTTAAGATTTAGTGTTTCCACAAAGTTGACAATCACCCTTTTTATAGTTCCAAGGTGAAGAATTACAAATCGGACATTTTATAGAATAATCTCCAGGACTAAACTCTTTTAAAGCGTCTCTGTATGTTTTTTTCCTTTCCTTATCACTAACATTGGAAAAAGTATCATTATCTTGGTTATCAATCTCCGTTACATATCTATAAAACCATTTTAATTCTTCGTCACTAAGATTTGATAAGTTATCACACTCATTAGCAATATATAAATTGTTCTTAATCCCCATTTTATGATTAGTAATCTTATCTCCAACTTTTAAAATCATCGAAAATATTGAAATTGATATAAGTACAATAGAAAGTATAAAACTAACAATGTTGATAGTACTTTCGGCATTCGTTCCTTTTGTAACAAATTGAGCAATAATAAAAAGTAGAGGAACAATAATCGTAAGAAATAAAACAGTGCCATTTATAAATTCATATTTCCATTTGCTTTTTCTATGCAGAATTTTTGCTGAAATAGCATTTAATTTTGTCTGTTGAATTTTATTTGTCATAATTTGTTATATGTTACGTGCGACTTTTACAATTACAGCCAACGGTTTGCGGTATGGCCAGTAAGGGAGTTCAGAGCATCAACATATCAAGGTACACTGAGTTTGATGCGAGTGATAACCTAAGCATACCCCTGAAACCCTTATTGGCTATACCATATGTTGGCAGCTGGCCTTTCTTATTCTAAGTTTTTTTTCAAATCATTTACTTTATTTTGTATCAAATATGAAGAGAAATCTTCATGATTTTTTGCTCCTCTTGTTAACATAATCTTCTTAATATTATCAAATCCAAAACCAAACATTTTATCTTGCTTGTCCGATTTTTTCTGAACTAAATTTTTCAAAAAATCAATCATTTCGTCCTCAGTAAATATAAGTATCACAAAATCATACCAGTTTTTATTTTTAATTCGTGTCGAATTAACGCTACTATCTTCAGCTATCTTAACATATAGACCAAATAAGACATAGTAATCAGATAATCCTTTATCAATCGTAAAGACATTAAACCATGAATAGTTTTTATATCTTTTAGTCGTATCCCTTTTGGGAGGTCTTGGAATATAAGTCCTTGAACCTTTCACTTGTATTGAAATACTTTTTTTTGTATTACGATTAAATAACACTAGGTCAAAACCTTTTTGCTGTCGACTTGCAGGGATTAAAATAGAATAGCCTTCTTTCTTTTTAAAGTGTTTTTCAAATTCATCTACAACTGCTGCTTCTGAAAAAGGTAAAATCAATACTGGATCCATAATTTATACTTTAAGGTTCTGGTCTTTAGGCTTGTTGCCAACGTTTTTGGGCTTGGCGTTCGTGCGGGATTTCAGGGCACAAAACTGTCAGCCCAGCACAAAAGTTGATTTGAAAAACTTCACTTGAATTTAAGCACATCACCCCGCATGACGCAAAACCCATGTTATGCCCAGTGTTTCTGTCCTTCGTCATAGTTTTGCCACTTTCGGTTTGAAGTATTTTGTAAAGCGTTCCAAGTTGTCTTTAAACCACTGAAATTGATTGTCCCAGTCGTTTTTGTCTGCAAAGTCGCCTGTTGCTTTTAGCATTACTGCACTCATTTTTCTACCGTCCATTTTGTCCCAAACCAAGTCCTTGTTTACTTCTGTCAAGGAGTTTTCGTAAGCCGTTTCGTAAAGTTTGTCGTAGTTCTCTTTTGCTTGTTCACCCGTAATATTCAACCAAATATTTATTGAGTTGTCACGAGAATTTACTGAAGCAGATAAATGAAAGTTGCTTCGTCCGATTGCAATATTTGTCCAATGTTGGAGCAATGGGTTTTGCATTTTTACAAAACTCTTTTTTGCTTCCATAAAGTCTTTAAGTCCTTGCCAATATTCTTGTTGAAGTAGTTTCGTGTCTGTCGCAGGTTGAGAAGTCGTTGAACGCTTAACTTGTTTTGTCCAGTCATTTGGTTTAGAAACAATGTTAAACATTGGTGCTGGCGAAGAGTCGCCAATTTTATAAAGTTCAATTTCAATTCCGAAAAACGTAAATGTGTCGTCCGTAATTCTGTTTAACCAGTCTAACGCTGCTCTATGTTCTTCTGTAAATTTTTGTGCTATCCAAATAATTGTCACGGCATCAAGTCCGGCAGCATATGTCATTAGTTGTCCTAAATGAGTATGGTCAGTTTTCTCAAGTTGGTTTTCAATAAGAACGAAATGGTCGTTAATCGTGTCTTTACATAAAATGTCTGCACTAAAAGGTCCAACACTTTCTTCTTGGCTCTGAACTTCAAGTTCAATTCCAATTGTCTCACTTAATAACTGAATATTTTCTTCTTGTGCAAGCCAAGGAGTAAAGTCAGTCGCTTCCTTTTTCCAGTAAGTCCGCAAGTCAAGTTTTTCAAGTCGTCCTAATTTCATTGTTGTCGTTTATTGTTGAAGTGTCGTTTTAACATTGGGCATAACGGTTGAATGTAGCAGCAGTAATGGATTGCGGGCGTCTTTCCTATCCACAAACACTGAAGTTTGAACGGGGCGGAATGCTTGAATTACCACTGAAACCCTTATTGCTGCTACACTTTGTTATGGGCTGGCTATGCTGTTTTCGGAAGTGGTATATCAGCCGCAGCACAAACAACCGCAAAAACTTTAAGTTCTTCCTTGTCTACCTCACCATCTGCTCTAATCATTTCAAGCATCATTATTGCTAATGCGATTTTCTCATGAGGCTGGAGGTCTTTAATTATTGATAGACACCCCGTAACACTCATGTACTTGGCTTCTTCAATTTCAGAATCAGAGATTCCAAGTACATTTTGTAATTGTTGAAAGTATCTGCTTTCTCCAATTGTAACTCTGTCGTCAACGTTTACAATGTCAAGTAGGACTTTTGCGACGGCTTTTTTTTCAAGTTTTGTTAAATCTAAAGACATAAATTCTAATTTTTAAGTTAATACTAATTTTGATACTCAATGTCAATATTTCTGTCAAACATATGTAGAGTGCATTTTTCAAGCTCTCCATCATATAATTTAAGTGTCATTCCATAATCTGAAAATGAATTACCAAACATGTCATGTCCAAATCCACGAAGCTCAATTTCAGTTTCGGACTTTCTAACAACTTTCATTTGTTTTGGTGCCATTTGAATATTATTGCCCCAAACTGGGTGTAAACTATCCTGATTATATATTGTGACCAAATAGCCCTCTTTTAATTCGAAATTTGGAATTATCTCGATTACTCGACCTGCACCGCCATGAGGTCCTGAAACGTGAATGCCGTTTTCAAATCTACTATGGTCTTTTGAAGCAAAGCGTAATCTTATTTCATTAAGCCTTTTATTTGCTGTGTCTTCGTCAATCAAATTTAATCGAATGGCCAGCACAAAGCCGTAAATAATATTTTGTACATGTTCAAATTTGACTAATTCAATTTCATTTTCTGATAGCAAATTCATAAAACGGCTAATGTGTTCTTTCGCCATTTTAGGATTGAATTCATGTAAAGAGTCAGCAGTCATTACAAGTGTTTCAGCTTTGGACTCTATAGCAGAAGTGAATTCAGTGTCTCTACTTTCGCTATAGTCATTACTATCTGGTGCATTTATTTCTACAATATTAAAATGAACTGCATAGCCATCTCCTGTCATGCCACCAAAAGATATACTCTCACCTTGACCTTGCAATGACATTATTTGTTTGGCAACACCACTTGGTTTAATTAGGCGAAAAGAAGTGCCATCTTCATATGTTCCTTGAAAAGTTTCTGAGATAAAATCCTCTTCGGTCTTTTTCAGGCTACTTGTAAACGTTTTATTGTCATTGGTTTTTATGTAAATTCTTTCATCAGAAATTTCCACCAGTCCATTGTTAAAGGACTTTACAAGTTCAAGTACCGGTTTGTCTTTAGAATAATTTCCGGGATTTGCTTTTGTTAATTGAAGTTTTTTCATATTACTGTGTCTTTATTTAGCCTTGCCTACAACTCGTTTATATATCTACCATAAGTATAGTTACACGCCCAAAATGGACTTGTATATCCACTTGATGATAGTTTATTACTATACAAAATTAAAACATTATTCGAATAAATCATCAAACGGCGATTTAATTTTTTTCAGGCCGTTGTCCGTAACGTGGGTATAGATTTCGGTTGTTTTGCTGCTTTGGTGTCCAAGAAGCTCTTGAATGTAACGCAAATCGGTGCCGGCCTCCAGCAAATGGGTAGCATAACTGTGACGCAAACAGTGCGGGGTTACATGACGGACAATTTTTGCCCTGGCCACGGCTTGGTCAAAAACCTTGTCGAAACTGCTTTCGCTGTATGGTTTTCCAACTTTTTGGCCTTCGAAAAGCCAGGTAACCGGCTTGTATGCCACAAAGTAGTTGCACAGCATGGTTATGGTTTTCTCCGAAATAGGTACAACCCTGTCCTTCCTTCCCTTTGCCTTTCTAATGAGAAGCAGGTGCCGTTTCGAATCAACATCCTATAGCTTCAGATTCAACAATTCACTTCTACGGAGCCTACAGGCATATATAATGCTCAGCATGGCTCTATGCTTCAAATTTGTAGGTGCATCTAAAATAACCTTCACCTCTTCTTTGCTGAGCACGTTGGGAAGTTTATGCTCGCGTCGTGGTCGCTTCAAATTATTAACATCCAACTCGCTATGCGCGACTTCTTTAAAGTAAAGCTTGCACGCATTTACAACTTGATTTTGAAAAGAAAGACTATATCCGTTTTTTAAAATGTAATCGTTAACAAAGCGCACCATGTCGTCATTGGTTGCATCTGCCTCTGTTTTGGGTTGGAGGAATAGTAGAAAGTTTTTTAGTGCATCAATATAAGTTTTAATCGAATTATGGCTATACCGCCTGTACAAAAGCCATGCATTGAATTTATTCAACTCGTCCTGAATATTATACGAAGGGGAGCCTTTTGGTTTCTGAAGTGTCTCCATGTTTTCATTTAATTAGGAAACATCTATATCTGCCACACCGTCCATCGCCTTCCGAAGCCTGGCAAGGTTAAATTCCTGGCAGGGAAGATAGCATTTAAGGTTTGTCTGGCTCCATCTGGCACAGCCAAGCCTTCGCACTATTTCATTCAGAGTTTTATCAAATTCGAAATTCAGAAATACTACATCGTTATTTCTGTGGGTACTTAATTCGTAAAGGATTATTATTTTCTGCCCTAATACTTTCATTGTATGCTAATTTCTTAGAACATCGCATTCTGTTCCAGATTTACTTTCAGCAGTATGCCCTTGATACCGCTTTCCACTATCAAATATCGCTTGCCATCGGTACGAATGACCTTGCCCGAAATTCCCTTCAAAGGCCCGGAATCAATCGTAATCTGTTGTTCACAACCGAAAATAGTGGTTATTTCAGGGGCTAAATCGAGGTTGCATAAACGATTCAGATTCATTGCATTATCGTGAGACAACAGTGCAGGTTTCTCATCCTGTATCAACAGGCCTCTGCTGCCCGGCAGATGGAACTCGTCGGAACAAATAGCCACCTCATTAGTCCTCATAAATACATAGCCCGGAATGAGTACCATAATAATATTTTCTTTCTTTCCCGCACGAAAACGCCAATGTTTAATTTCGGGTAGTTAGGCATCGAAACCTTTCGTAGAAGCTGTACTACCAAAATTCTCTCTTTCTTTGCCAGAGAACGCAGGATGAGCCATGACTTTGGCACAGAATCATCGGGGTATGTGCCGGGCTTATAACTCCGCTTTATGTTGGAATTGTACATCCCAACAAGAGGATATATTTTTGCCTGCTCACAATGTGATACATCTTCAACGAGGAAATATAAATAGAATTTTCAAATCAAACTGTGATGAAAATTTTTCTTCCATCAATGGAGAAAAAGGGCAAGGGATAAAACATCACAAAAGGAAGAACCTCAACATTGTATGGGTGTTTATTCATGCAACACATCCACATGCTCCTGAGGAATCTCTATTTGCAGAATGTTTTGGGTATCATCGGTAATTTTGGCATGTTCCGAAGTTCGCAAGCCAACTACCCAAATTACTTCATCATCTTTATCACACAATAACCAAACATCTTTTTTACGATACAGGGGTATTTTTTGATGAATGAGCAGGTCGCTTACTTTTTTGCGTCCCTTCATTCCTAGGGGTTGAAAATAATCGCCTTGCCGCCATGGTCTCAATTGCAATGGAAAATTCAAGCGGTCGTAATCGAAACAGGCAAAACGGGGGTTTTTTTGAAAACCCGGAAAATTATCCTTGTTGTATAGTCGAAATTTGAATGGGACTGGGTAATCTGTAATATCTTCCAATGAAGAGATGGAGAAAGTTGTTCGTTGTTCTTCCCTTAATTGCTGGATGCAAAAGGTGCTTCCTTTGGTATAGATACAATGGGTTGGGCTCAGGAATTTTTTCCCCGGACTGTTTTTCAAAGCTTCGGCCAGATGGATGGCTTGAGGGTAGTTAAAATTGAAGCCCTTAATAATTTCATAGAGAAAAGCCACAGCATGTTTCGAATTTTCGAAACCCGAAAAATCTACTCTTACTTCATCATCATGTTCTATAATCCTATCTTTCAAATTCGTGCGGAGATAATCCTCGAAGACATCGGCAGCAAATGCAAGCCGCTGAAGTGTATATTCGAAGTGGGTGCTCCAGCCGGGATATGTTTTATCTAACAATGGAAAAACTTTCAGTCTGATTTTATTACGCAGATAATCGTGGTGGAGGTTGGACGAATCGATTCGATAGGGAAGCTGTTCTTGCGCAATAAATTCCATGATTTCGTTGCGAGAAGCAAAAAGCAAGGGATGAAGAATTTTTCCCGATAGTGGTTCCAATCCTCTTAAACCGTTGAGGCCGGTACCTCGTAGCAAGTTAATAAAAAAGGTTTCCTTTTGGTCGTCGAGCTGGTGAGCAGTACAAATAAAATCATAGCCCTGTTCATGGCGTATTTTTTCAAACCATTGATAACGCAACGCTCTGGCGGCCATTTGGATGGAAATTTTTTGCTGCTCAGCGTATTGAGCTGTTTCAAAATAATTAATAAACAAGGGAAAATTATTCTGATTTGCCCAAGACCTCACAAATTCGGTTTCTTCTTGGGCCTCAGCTTTTCTGAGTAAAAAATTGCAGTGTGCAATACCCATTTGATATCCCAGTTCCTGAAAAATTTTGGCCATGGCCATACTGTCGGGGCCTCCGCTGACACCTAGTAAATAGCGATAGTTTTCAGGATGTTCAACTATATCCTTTAGAAATTTTTTTGTTTTTTCGACGAGTGAATTCATGGGGTTTCAGACAATTGAGGTCGAGAAATAAAATGAGGTATCCTAAAAGCTAGCCGAAAAAACAAATAACCTAAGATGGCTCCAAGGGCAAAACCTGCTAGAACATCGCTGGGATAATGAACGCCCAGATAAATTCTGCTAAAACCCACAATAAATGACCATGACAGAGGCAACCATTTCATGAAGCGATAATTTTTTTTTAGCAGCAATGTTAAAAAAACTGCTATACTCATGGTATTTGCCGCATGTCCCGATACAAAACCATAATTTCCACCATGATAGTCGTTCACGACATGAAGATTTTCCATTATACCTGGTTGATGGGTCGGGCGAGGACGTTTCACGGTGTTTTTCAATAAATTAGTGGTTTGGTCGGTAACCGTAATCAATAAGGCTGCCATAATCAAGATTTTCCATGTATCTTTCTTGAATAATTTGATAACCAACAAGATAAAAATTGCATAAAGCGGCAACCAGATGAGAGTATGACTGATTTGCCACATCAAATTATCCAGCCATGGAGCATGTAAGCCATTGATAAGGAAAAGCAAATCAATATCTATGTTTTGAAGAGAAAGAAACATTTAATGAATGGGGTTTGAGGTGAGTTGTTTCCAGATGAGGTCTTTCAGTTCTTCCAATCCTGTTTGCGCTACTGATGAAATGAAAACATGGGGTAAGTCGGCAGGGATATTTTTTTTAAGATTTTCGAGTGAATGTTCATCAACGAGGTCGGTTTTGGTGATGGCGAGAATTCTGTCCTTGTCGAGAAGTTCGGGGTTATATTGTTTTAGCTCGTTGAGCAGGATATGATATTCGTTGGAAATATCTTGGCTTGTAACGGGGATCATGAAAAGAAGGAGTGAATTGCGTTCGATATGGCGTAGGAAGCGGAGGCCAAGGCCTTTTCCCTGATGAGCTCCTTCAATGATACCCGGAATATCGGCCATAACGAAGGAATGATGGTCTCTATAATTTACCAGTCCCAGATTAGGTTGCAGAGTAGTGAAAGGATAATCGGCGATTTCGGGTTTAGCAGCCGATATGACCGAAAGTAGGGTAGATTTTCCGGTATTGGGAAAACCCACAAGGCCGACATCGGCCAGCAGCTTAAGTTCTATGATATACCAACCTTCTATTCCGGCTTCTCCTTCCTGTGCAAAACGAGGCGTTTGCTGTGTAGCCGTTTTGAAGAAATCATTTCCCATACCACCCCGGCCTCCTTCTAAAAGAATAACTTCCTGCCCATCTTCAACGAGTTCGGCCAGAATTTCACCTGTTTGAGCATCTTTTATCGCGCAACCTACGGGAACTTCGATAATTTTATCTTCACCGTCGGCTCCCGTACGACGATTTCCAGCACCAGGATTGCCATCTCCCGCAAAGACGTGTTTAGTATATTTCAAAGGCAACAAAGTCCATAATTGTGCATTAGCGCGCAGGATGATATGACCCCCTCTTCCTCCATTACCCCCATCAGGCCCACCTTTGGGAATGTATTTTTCGCGTCGAAAATGTACAGAACCACCCCCTCCCTTACCTGAGCGAAGATAAATCTTTACATAATCTACAAAATTAGGCGATGACATGATAAATTCTTAACCCAATGCAAAGTTAATCGAAAGCTAGTGAACCTCTATGCTATCTATAAACTAAACCACAAAACCTTATCTACTCATTCGGGCTACTTTATCAATCACCTCTGATATGCGGTCGGACACTTCGGCCACATCACCTGTGCCATCTACCTTTACCAATTTGTTCTGATTCTTGTAGTATTTTTTAACCAGGATGGATTTTTGTTTATATTCTTCGAGGTGGTGGATAATTAGTTCGGGGTCTTTGTCGTAGGAGCATGCCTTGTCGGTTTTTGCCCGCATGGTAAGACGTTTGAAGCATTCGAGTGTAGGGACCTTCAGCTCGATGGCAACGGTAACGCTCGAGTTGATTTTTTTCAATATTCCGTCGAGAATATAGGTTTGAACGATGGTTCGTGGGAACCCTTTGAAAATGAAACCTCTTACCTTCGATTCGAGATGAAGCTCACGTTCGATGAGTTTTACGGCAATCTCATCGGGAACGATTTCTCCTTTTTCCATGTAGGGTTTTGCCCTCTGGCCAATTTCGGTTCCTTCCTTAATTTCTTTTCTAAGTAGGGTACCTGTGGAGATATATCCCAAAGCATGGCGTTTGGCAATAATCTCGCCCTGAGTGCCTTTGCCTGCTCCCGGAGGACCTAACAGCACTACATTCATCCATTGTTTGGTGAGAGAATTATCGATGACCTGGCACAATCTCTCAAAAATTTCATCCACAGTACCTACTCCATCAATAGGAAAGTAGATATTTCTTTCCTTATAGAACTCAATGACGGGTATTGTTTTGGTTTCGTACTCGAGCAAGCGATATTCTATGACCTCGAGGGTGTCATCGTTGCGATTTTCCATCTTGGCTCGCTTAAGCATTCGGGCAATTAATTCCTCACGTGGAACTTCGAGACTTAAAAGGCAAGTCAAGCTGGTATGCATGCGCATGAGCAAGCCTTCGAGAATATAAGCCTGAACATAGGTTCTTGGAAAACCATCGAACAGTATCCCATTTGTATCGGCGTTGGCGTTGATATGTTTTTCGATGATTTGAAGAATCATATCATCGGGTACTAAACGACCTTTTTCGATAAGATTTCTGGCTTCCATACCTAAGGCAGTGCCTTCGGTAATCTCTTGACGGAGCAAGTCACCGGTGGCAACATAAGTCAAATTGTATTTTTCGATGAGTTTTTTCGATTGTGTTCCTTTCCCTGCACCCGGAGGGCCAAATAATACAATGTTGAGCATAGGGCTTAATTAATTTACGAATTGGTTTTAACAATTTGATATATATCGGGCAGATTCCGTCCTAATCCATTGTAGTCGAGGCCATAGCCAACAATGAAATCATTGGGAATTTCGAATCCCAGATAATCGATTTTGAAGTTTTTTCGGAAAGCATCGGGTTTGAAAAGCAAAGCCGTAATTTTGACTTCTCCAGCTCCCAATCCTATGAGCTTCTTCACTATATTGTCCATGGTAATTCCTGTATCCACAATATCTTCTACTATCACAACCGTTCGTCCTTTCACGTCGTTTTCCAGGCCTATGATTTCGCGCACTCGAGTCGTGGTTAGTGTACCATAATATGAAGAAAGTTTTACAAATGATACTTCACATTCTCCTGAATATTTCCTTATTAAATCTGCTGCAAAAAGAAAGGCTCCGTTCAAAATGACCAGAAAGATGGGTTTTTTATGACCAATGTCTTCGTTGATCTGCTGGGCAATCTTTTCGATAGCCTCTTCGATTTGTGATGCTTTGATGTATATGGTGAAGGTTTTATCGTGAAGTTGTATAGTTTTTTCCATGGTTGCAGAATTTTTGTTTGAAATTTGTTCTACATTTGGACATTAAGGAACTCCTTATGCAAAATAACGATAAAATTCTCTGATTCGGTTCATTTTTAACAAATTCATTCATTATGAAACCTTTAGTTAGTATTATTATGGGAAGCACTTCCGACTGGATGGTAATGGAAGGGGCTGCAAATTTTTTGAACGAGATTCAGATCCCATTCGAAATCGAGGCTTTATCTGCTCACAGAACTCCTGAGAAGGTGAATGAGTTTTCTCGCACAGCTCAGGCAAGAGGAATAAAAGTGATTATTGCTGGAGCTGGCATGGCGGCTCATTTGCCTGGTGTAATTGCATCCTGCACCGCTTTACCGGTTATTGGAGTTCCTGTAAAAGCTTCGCTCGAGGGATTGGATGCTCTGCTTTCGATGATTCAAATGCCTCCGGGAATCCCTGTAGCTACTGTAGGAATCGATGCATCCCGCAATGCTGCTATACTCGCCGCTCAGATCATTGCGCTTTCCGATCCTGAAGTGGCTCATCGCCTGGCTGCCTTTAAGGAAGGTCTGAAAGAAAAAGTGATAAAAGCCGATGACGAACTCAAAAAAATAAAACTCCCTTATAAAGTGGATTAAAAAACCTACATCATTTTTTGGTAAAATTGCCAGTAGCGATCGGGAAGTTCGTTGTTGCAAGCCGATTGATAATCCTGATAAGAACAAGGCACAATGATATGGCGGTAATATTTGGTTTGAAGATATTCAGGGCAAGGTACTTGTAGCCACCAGCGATCGCTCTTCTTGCTTTTGTAGAAAATAATTTCTTCTTCCATATTTTCTATTTTGACAAAATACCTGAAATGATTTTCGAGTGAAGGGTTTATACCCGGAAAATCGTTCAATCTACCAAGATAGCCTTCCACGAAATACCAGATCATCTGAGAAATGAGGTAAGCCGTTCGTCCATTGCAGTCATATTTAGGGTTGTATTCGAAAATTCCCAGCGACGATACCTTATCGCTCATTCCGGCGAATCTTGTAATCTGGCAAATCTGGTCTCCGAAGAATCCATTGGGTGTAGCATAAGCGCAGCCAGGTGCATCGGAAGCTCTGACAGCTGAAATGTCGATCGAAATAAGGTCGGCATTACGTACGAGGGGTTCAATGTTATCGATGTTCGGGTTGATCTGCCCCAGGCGATAAACGTCGAAGAGCATATTTTTCATCAAAGTAACTGCGGCTGAGTCAACAAAATAGGTTTGGTATCCCAGATGAGTATAATTGAACAGTACGCTAGGTTGACGCAGGAATAGTTTCGAGAGCCATGTGGTATGGTTGATTTCTTCGGGAGCTTCTCCAAGATCGAAGAAGGGATCTACATTTACCATGTTGATATTGATGCCGGTTTTTTCATATCCTAGATACATAGCGTAAGTCATGTCATGCGAACCTCCAAGAACAATGGGAACTATATCTTGATTTCTGAGATAAGCATAAACTTCGGCCAATCCAGCATAAGTATCTTCGGGGGTATTGCCTTGTTTCAAATTTCCCAGGTCGGCCATGGGAAGAGGTGATTTTGGTGGAAAGAGCCTGTAGAGATAATTTCTGATGATATCGGGTCCCAGCTCGCAACCGGCGTTGTGAGGAGCATTTCTGGATTCTGGAATCCCTATAAGTGCAATATGAATGTCGGAAAGATCAGAAATTCCTTTTTCAGGAGTATGTAATCTCAACAGATTCCCAAAGTGAGGCCTTCCTCTTTTTATTGATTCGAATTCAGTTTTATCTAATGGGTTGAAATATGCATCGAGTTCCATGGTTCGAGAGTTCTTTTCTGAAAGTATTATACTGAGATAATTTAAAAAAGGTTATAGCTTGGCGTAAAATAATCCAAAAAAGATCGAATTATTTTTTACCTCTTGGTTTTGTTTTCTTCTTTGTAAGAGGGGATTCTTCCGATTCGGCTCGACTGGCCTTTGATTCGAGGTATTGTTTTTGCAATTCGAGACATTGTTGGAGCTCAAGCGATTGAGGGTCGATTTTTTTAGGAATGGGAATGTTTTCGTTTCCGATTTTAATATAAGGGCCATAACGGCCATTTTGGATGACGACGTCAGGCCTTTCGGGGAAAGTCTTTATGATTTTTGCGGCTTCTTTTTGATTTTTTTCTTCGATGATTTGTATGGCTTTTTCTTGGTTTATCATCAGAGGGTCTTCATCTTTAGGAATGGAATAGAATGTGTTACTGTAGAGCAGATAAGGTCCATAACGACCAGTTGACACTATGATTTCCTTTCCCATATAGAATCCTACGGTGCGGGGTAATTTAAAAAGAGATAGTGCTTCTTCGAGTGTGATGGTTTCTATGCTTTGATTTTTCTTCAGACCGGCAAAGCGAGGTTTCTGGCCCGTAGGATCCTTGGTTTCTCCAAGTTGCACTATCGACCCATATCTTCCTATTTTGGCATAGACTTTCTTACCACTTGCTGGGTCGACGCCAAGCAAACGTTCACCTTTGACTTTTTCTTGTGTTTCGAAAGTTTTAACCACGGTCTCGTGAAAGGGCCAGTAAAAACGCTGAATCATCTGATTCCATTTGAGTTTGCCATCGGCTATCTCGTCAAATTCCTTTTCAACCCTTGCCGTAAATTGATAATCCATGATATTCTCGAAATTATGCATCAAGAATTGAGTAACAAGGATTCCAATGTCAGTCGGAGTGAGTTTTCCTTTTTCGAACCCCCATTTCTCGATTTTCGATTCTTCTTTTATTTTTCCGTTTTTCGAAGTAAGGATGAGGGCGGTTTTTTCTTGTCCGACATGGTCTTTCTTCTCGACGTATTCTCTCTTTTGTATCGTAGAGATGATGGGTGCATAGGTCGAAGGTCGGCCAATTCCAAGTTCTTCGAGTTTTTTTACCAGCGAAGCTTCGGTATATCGTAATGGAGGAGTGGTAAACTTTTGGTTAGCTGAAATGTATTTTTCTTTTATCTCTTCTCCAACGTTGACCGACGGCAATATTCCAGCATTCATTTCTTCCTTTTCTTCATCCGCCGATTCGCTGTATATTTTCAAAAATCCGTCGAAAATAACAACTTCTCCTTTCGATAAGAAGTAATAACGATTTGTTTTGGATATAGATATGGCGATGGTTGTTTTTTCGAGGAGGGCATCGCTCATTTGCGATGCCATAGTGCGTTTCCAGATGAGTTCGTAGAGTTTTAGCTGTGCTTCGTTTCTTCCAGCCTGATGTAGCTTCATGTTGGTAGGGCGAATGGCCTCGTGAGCCTCCTGAGCTCCTTTGGTACGCGTTGTGTATTGCCGCGTCTTGCTGTATTCTTTCCCATAGAGTTTTATTATTTCGTCTTTTGCCATCGATAGAGCCAGATCGGAAAGATTTACCGAGTCGGTACGCATATATGTGATCAAACCATCTTCGTAAAGTTGTTGAGCTATCATCATGGTTCGAGCTACCGAAAAGCCAAGTTTCCGAGCTGCTTCCTGTTGCAGGGTAGAAGTGGTAAATGGAGGTGCAGGTGTGCGCTTGCCAGGCTTTTTCTCTACATTTTTTATCGTGTAGGTTGAACCCATGATGTGGTTCAGAAATTCGAGAGCAGCCTCTTTGGTCGGAAAACGATGATCGAGCTCGGCCAACAACTGTGCTTTGTCATCTTTCTTATTGAGTAATTCGAACGAACCTGTGACACGAAAATAAGTGGATGGCTTAAAATTCTTTATTTCGAATTCTTTTTCCACGATCAATCGTACGGCCACCGATTGTACACGGCCTGCCGATAGTGCGGGTTTGACCTTTTTCCAAAGTAAGGGCGAAAGCTCATAACCTACTAAACGGTCGAGGACGCGACGCGCTTGTTGGGCATCCACGAGGTTGAAATCAATAAAACGAGGATTTTCTATGGCTTGCTGGATAGCCTTTTTTGTGATTTCGTGAAATACGATGCGTTTTGTACGTTCCTTCTCCAATTCTAAAACTTCATAAAGATGCCAGGCAATGGCTTCGCCTTCACGGTCTTCATCGGTGGCTAACCAAATGATTTCGGCCTTCTGAGCGACTTTTGAAAGTTCTTCGATTATCTTTTCCTTCTCTTCTGAAATTTCATACTGAGGAGCAAAATCGTTTTGAATATCAACGCTGAGTTTGTTTTTATCGAGGTCGCGTATATGACCGAAACTCGATTTTACCGTAAAATCCTTTCCCAGAAACCCTTCTATCGTCTTGGCCTTGGCAGGAGACTCAACAATAACCAGATTTTTTGCCATGCTTTGAAGAATGTTTGATATCGTTGTTTGAAATGTCTGCAAAAGTAATATTTTGAAATTATTGGTTTTGTTTTTGTAACCTGCTGTAACACTCTGTATTGAATCTTTCTGGATATTATGGCTAATTTTGCATTCGATTTCAATGCGTGATGTTCGAAAACCGTTTATTTATCGAAACTTATGGCTGCCAGATGAATTTCTCTGACAGTGAAATAGTTGCCTCGATTTTGTCCTCTGAAGGTTATTCTCTGGTGAATGACCCTCATCAAGCAAGCCTTATTCTTATCAATACATGCTCGATAAGGGAAAAGGCCGAAGAAAGGGTCTGGAAAAGATTAAGGGAGTTGAAAAGTTTGAAGAAGAAGAATCCGGAGCTTAAGATTGGAATAATTGGTTGTATGGCCGAACGCTTGTATGAGGAGTTGCTTTTTGCCGGGCATGGTGTAGATTTGGTGGCAGGCCCCGACGCATATCGTTTTTTACCCGAATTATTATCCAATACTCTTCAAGGAGCACAAGCTGCCAATATACAGCTTTCATTCGAGGAAACCTATGAAGATATAGAACCCCTCCGGCTCGATCCTTCGGGGGTGAGTGCCTTTATTTCCATTATGCGAGGTTGCGAGAATTTTTGTGCCTACTGCGTGGTTCCTCTTACGCGCGGAAAAGAACGAAGCCGCCACCCTGAAACTATTCTGAATGAAGCAAGGAATCTTTTTCAGAGAGGCTATCCAGAAATTACATTATTAGGTCAGAATGTCAATTCTTATTATTTTAAGAATGCTCATCTAAGCATGAATTTTTCCGATTTGCTTGCTAAAGTGGCGGAAATTCATCCATCTTTGAGAGTCAGATTCACCACCTCGCATCCTAAAGATCTTTCCGATAAACTCATTTCTACGATTGCATCTTATCCCAATATTTGCAAGTCGGTTCATCTGGCTGTTCAATCAGGCAGCGATGCTATTTTGAAAAGAATGAACCGGAAATATACACGCAATGAGTTTCTTGATCGCGTACGTTCCATCCGTAAAATGATTCCTGAATCGACCATTTCGACCGATATTATTGCAGGTTTTTGTGGTGAAACGGAAGAAGATCACAGGCAAACTCTTTCATTGATGGAGGAAGTAGGTTTCGATTCGGCTTTTATGTTTCGATATTCGGAACGGCCAGGAACCTTAGCCGCGAGAAAATATCCCGACGACGTTCCTTCTGAAGTGAAGGCAAGACGCTTGCAGGAAATCATCGATCTTCAGCATTGGCATTCATTACGAAGCAACCGTCAGGATATTGGAAAGACTTTCGAAGTGCTGGTAGAAGGTTCTTCGAAACGCAGTCGAGCGATGCTTTCAGGACGAAATTCCCAGAACAAGATGGTCGTATTCGAGCCGAAAAAGGCTACTAGGGGTCAATACGTTCGGGTACGCATAACGGGTTGCACTCAGGCTACCCTCATTGGCGAAGAAATGGAAGATGATTTATAGAGGAAACTCTCAGGCAAAACAAAACAGCTAAACCTCGTGATGTAAGGCTTGGTGCAGTTAGCGCAGAAAGTACATGAAAAATCAGAAGAAAGAATCTTTCTCTTTTTACGATTTCACAATCAAGGCAATTCCATTGAAACGGTCCAGATCATCGCCATCTATAAAGACCACTTCTCCTTGCTGTTCGATCATTTTTTCGATCATTTCATCTATAATATCTTCAATAACCGAAGGAGCGTCTTTCATTACTTTTTCGACCAGAGCCACATGCCCGTTGAGTAATACTGCCGGTTGATGAAAACCTTTTTTCACGAACAGGGTTCTGCCTCTGCCTTGCTGTATAGCATTCCAAACCTCGGTATAATCGGTCAGTAGATTTTGATTATTGATGGCTTTTTCAAGTCTCGAGAGTTGTTTTCTGGTTTGATCTTCAAGGTTTTTCTTGACCAGTTGCCATGCTTCAGCCACAATTTGATGGGTTTTGGCATCTTCGTGCAACAAGGGCACTCTTCCTATTATTTTTTTCTTATGCCGTGATAATTTTAGGAAGATATTGTAATTGCGTATTTCAGAAGCTATTACAACGGGCAAATCGCTGTTGCGAATCACCTCCCAAAGTGCCTTATCCACATTATTGAAAAATTCTTCGATAAGGGATTCCTGAATCTCATCAGGCGACAATTTAGCTTTCTGCTCATTGAACCCCTCGTTGTATAGGGGGAAAGGTTGAATTTTCAATTCTTCTCCCTGATTGTTGATAGCTTTAATCAATCTGGCTTTCTTACGGCTCAAGGCGAGTACGTAATAAGCTGCCGTTTCGTGCATAGCCCGGTAAACATCTCTTGTGGCAAAAGTCTTATCGATTACCACACGGTTCTTGACGCTAACCGGCAGAGTGAGATATTGCCCGAATTCGTGGCAAACAAAAAGAATTAAACTTTTATCGTTGCGAGAAAAATCAATAGAATTGATGGTGTTTTTCAATTGATGAAGAATGGATTCGGCTGTTTTGGGATCACATAACGACAGAATCCTTTCTTCTGCTTCTCTGGTGAGGTTTTTAAGAGTCAGCATGTCTTGCTGAATGGCTGGCCGGGTTTGATGTGTATTCATGATGATGGTAACACAGACATCGGCGTGTGTGTTTTTAATCTTATCGAGTGTATCCATAATTCAGCATATTAAAACTCTGTTTGTTTTCAATTTTATAGCCTTATGAGATAACCGAAAATCTTTGGGTTTGTTTTATCTTTGCCTTCAAAGGTACGAAATTTATTCATTAAAGTCAAGTTTTCAATAAGCAAAGTTGATCCTAAAATTTCGGTATGAAAGATTTGGCTGGTAATGGCCTTTATACTGTATATTTCTACATATTGGACTTTTAAAAGTGAGACTGCAAATTTGGGCTGAAGGATTTTTGAACTTTGAAGAAAGAAGCAAAAAGATTTTGTTTACTCGACTATAAATCAATCGATAAATGGCAAAGAAAGGGAGGGACAAGCGTAACAAGGCTGATTCGCTGAGTACTCATATTCTGGCGGTTTTTTCAGCCGATCCGTTTCGTAGTTACAATTACAAGCAGGTGGCTGCTGCGATGGGGATAAAAGACAAGGCCACACGCGATCTAATTTTTTCGACCATGCTCGAAATGCTGAAAGAAGGCATATTGCAGGAGGTAAAAAGGGGGAAGTTCAGACTCGATTTATCTCGCTTCGACCAGATTGTACCAGCTAGCCGTTATATTATTGGAACGGTAGATATGAAACAGACTGGCAAAGCTTATATAGTTCCTCGGGAACCAGGAGAAGATATATATATCAGCCCATCGCATACAGGCAAGGCTTTTCATGGTGATACCGTAAAAGTGTTTCTTTTTCCCCGAAGGCCTGGGCGTAAACTCGAAGGCCAGGTTGTCGAAGTGCTCAAACGCGCCAAGACACATTTCGTGGGGAAATTACAACTGTCCGACAAATATGCCTTTGTCATCCCCGATAATCCTTCTATGGCAGTTGACTTCTTTATCCCCCGCGAATATCTCAATAAGGCCAAGGATGGTGAAAAAGTGGTGGTTGAGTTGATGGAATGGCCCGAATATGCCCGCAATCCCTTTGGCCGTATTATAAAAGTTTTAGGTAAACCTGGCGAGCACCAGGTCGAAATGCAAAGTATTCTGGTGGAATGGGATTTCCCAATAGGATTTTCACGCGAAGCCGAAAAGGAAGCCAAAGCCATTCCCAAGGCAATCCCTCCGGAAGAAATAGAGAAACGTCGTGATTTCAGGAAGGTGTTTACCATAACTATCGATCCTGCCGATGCCAAGGATTTCGATGATGCACTTTCGTTTCGACAGCTCGAAGGCGGTCTTTATGAGGTAGGGATACACATTGCTGATGTAGCACATTATGTAAGGCCAGGAACCGCCATAGACCAAGAGGCCGAACGAAGAGGAACATCTGTCTATCTTGTGGATCGCGTCATTCCTATGTTACCCGAAAAACTGTCGAATTTCGTTTGTTCGCTCAGGCCCAACGAGGATAAACTCTGCTTCTCAGCAGTATTCGTGATGGATCGTGAAGCCCATATAACAAGCCAGTGGTTTGGGAAAAGCATCATACGTTCCGATTATCGTTTCAACTATGATGAGGTACAGCAAATTATTGAAGGAGGCCAGCATGCCGTGCGCGATGAGATTATTGCTCTTTATAAACTTTCGGCTAAATTGAGAGCAGAACGAATGAAAAAAGGCACAATTAATTTCGAAACCAAGGAAGTAAAGTTTGATCTGGATGACAAAGGGAAACCTCTGGGGGTTTACATCAAGGAGCAAAAGGAAGCCAATTGGCTGATCGAGGACTTTATGTTACTTGCTAATCGCCGAGTAGCAGAATGGGTTGGCCATACCAAAGGTAAAACCAGATCCAAAACTTTTGTATACAGGGTGCATGATGAGCCTCCAGCTGAAAAAATCAACCAATTTGCTCAATTTGTAAGCAAGTTGGGATATTCCATTAAACTGGGTTCACGTGCTTCGTTTGCTCGTTCGCTAAACCGTCTGTTTACCGAAGTAGCTGGAAAAGGGGAGGAAAACCTCATCGAAACCATTGCTGTGCGCACTATGGCCAAGGCTTATTATTCGACCGACAATATCGGTCATTATGGTTTGGCTTTCGACTTTTACACCCATTTTACTTCTCCTATTCGTCGTTATCCCGATATGATGGTACATCGTCTGTTTTGGGATTATCTAAACGGAGCTGGCTCGGCCGATAAGGAATTCTATGAAGAACGTTGCATACATGCCTCGGAGATGGAGCGCAAGGCACTCGAAGCCGAACGCTCATCGGTAAAACTGAAACAGGCTGAATTTATGAAAGATAAGGTGGGACAAATATTTGATGCATTGATCTCGGGAGTGAGCAAGTATGGTATTTTTGCAGAGATTGTGGACAACTACTGCGAAGGAATGATACGCCTGCGCGACTTGACGGATGATTTTTATTACCTCGATGAAGATAATTATCAGGTGATTGGACAAAGATATGGTGAGACTTATCGTTTGGGAGACCCCGTAAAAGTGATCGTAAAAAACGTCGATATTCAGAAGAAACAGATCGATTTTAAACTGGTAAAATCCTGATCGTATTTATTATTCCTGAGGAACTTCTTTGCTGCGTTCGTATTGGGTGAAGCTAAATCGCATAAATCCGAAGGAAAGTGAGAGATAGGGACTTACATTACGAAACAACACACTAATGTCCTGAGTAGCCAGTCCGATTTCCCATCCCGGCACAAGTTTAATGGAAAATCCGATTGGAATATGGAAATCATAATTGCCTCCGGTTTGAAATCCTGCCGAGATAAAGAATTTATTTAATGGACTAGCCTGCATACCCAAACTGTAAACAGGGCGTTCTTGAGCCCCAGGCACCTTGTTGAGCGGTATCATAACTTCCGAACCAATGATGATATGTGGCACTCCGGTATATGCTGCGCCCAATCGCATTTGAGAAGGGTATGATGCTTTTTTATCATTCAGTCCTTCCCATTGCATCAAATCATCTTCAATGACAATGGCATCGAATACTTCGTTGATATTTTCGTTTCCTAAACCAGGAGTTTCGATTTTTCGAATAGTAGCCTCGAACGAAGCCGAATACACATTCTTGTTCCATGTCATCGTCCCAATGTCGTTGATAGCTAAACCAAAGCGCCATAAATTTTTATAACGACCCGATAATCCTATATCGAATGCAAAACCGTGTCCCGAAGGCCGTAATTTTCCATTGGTATCGAGCGATGGAGTAGGTTGTGGGTACTCAAACTTGAATACGGGCGACATGGACGAGTATCCAAAGAACTTGTCCTTATTCACGAAAATATCCACCCAGGCAAATCCCATAGTGTATTTCATGCTTAACCCACCATACAAGCTCCAATCCTTGATTTCCACAATTTGGCGGCCATACCCCAGAATAAAATCACGCAACCAGGCCGATGAAAAGGATGATCCTCTAAAAAGTTCCGCAACGGGTTTTGGATTGGTCGAAATGCCAGCTATAGTCAATCCTTGTTCGATCACCTTGTAGTCGAAATAATCACTGTTAAAACCCAGCCAAAGCAGTTCGGCCGCAGTTGAATTCAAATGCATGTTGAATGAACCTCTTTCGCGCATCGTAAAGGCAAAACCACCAATATCAGGGTCTTGGTAAGAAACCCCAATGCCGTTCATGCCTACGTCGAACGAAAGACGTGAATCGGAAAAACGTCGGGCTGCCTCCTGCTTCTCGGCAAGCGTATATTCGTGATCTTCATACAATAAATTCAAATCACTTTTCGATACGGCATCCGTATATCCCGAAACACTTAATCCTACAATACCAAAATGCCATTTGTGATTATCGGCATTCCATCCTAAATTAGCCGGATTGATGCCCAAACATTGATAATCGCTCACAACGATGACCGGCATTCCCGAACCCGTTGCCGTAAAAGCACCATATTCTGTTTGAGAAAAACTTATTCCTATGCTAAAGATACAGGCCATTACAATGAGAAACGCCCTGCAAAATCGAATTGTATTTTTCATGGTGATCGATATGGTTAAAGGATGGATTGGAATTATTATTGAACAAATATATGAACGTTTCATAATTTTAGGTAATGTTTCTCGAAAAATATTTGAAGAATACAACCAAACATTGTATCGAACTAAGATGGAATGGATTCGGGAACCAAAACAAAGTTATGAAATAAGAAGAAAAATGGTGAAATGAGCAAAGAAGCTAAAAAAAAATATGGCCAGAGTAAATTCCTCTCCGATTCCTCGTTCTGAGATACAGATAGATTGACCGATCGTTTCGTTACAAGAACTGAGGGAGCTATTTCAACCTGTTCAGGATTTTACCTATACTATCTATTACTGCCATTGCTTAATAATTTTTTGATTTTTGATAATTCGGTTTCCACCAAGTAGTTGCAGAGTATATATTCCTTTCTTCGAAGCTGAGAAATCGATGGTCATTCAATTTCTATCGAACTTATCGAATTTTAGGAGAATATTTCTGCCCGGCATATTATAAAATGGTATTTCGTCAATTCGCAATTGGGGTACATATTCAATATACTCTGGAAGCTGAACATGGAATTGAGAAATATTTTGACTTCATCAGCTTTATTCAATTCCGGTATCTTCATTTCCAAATCGCATGGATCTCCATAATTGGGATACCAAGTAGTATCATTGAGTGTATAACATTTTAATCGGGTAGGGAATTCAGTAAAAAGAGGACATTGCTCAATAAACCCGCCTTTAAAACCCATGCCTTCTATTAGAAAATAAAATTTGACGAAAACGGTCTCCCATTAAACAATAAACCCTGCGATAAGGTATCGAGCATAAAAATGTTGTCAACATTAGAAATTACTACATCATAATAAAACGGGGAGGAAATAATCATAGGCGGAAGTATATCTCTATTTTACAAATCGAAATCATACAATAAAATATCACCCTTCACATATAGAAATCCTTTCTTTCCCTCCTACCGCACCAAACCATTCAAATAAATAAAATGCCAACTAACCATTTTATTTTTATGATTTTAAATCAAAATGTTTCATAATCAATTTATTCATAATGAATTATGTTTATACCAACACTCCTTACGCAACCATTGCTGTTGATGCTGAAAAGGAATGACTTTATTCATAATGCCGTTTATCCTTAGGAATTTGTCGTATTTTGTCGAGATTGTCATTTACCTTTTTGATAGTTGCATATAATTTCTTCTTGTTGAAAGGTTCACCAAAAAAGAGATCATTCAAATGCTCGACATCCATGTTCGAAACTTCATGATTGAACCTCTTCACTTTACGGAGGTATTCAATTTCATCTTCACATTCACCTGATATCATCCCATAATACAGGGTCAAATTATGATCGAATCTTTCAGCCTCGATGATAATGCTCTTATAAGCTTTATTTGATAAATCAAATGTATCCCTATTTAGAAGTGTTTTTGGTAATTGATTGGTTTTTAGTGTAAGTTCATTTTTACTTCGATACAAATTTGTCAGATTTTATAGAGATATTTTCAATAAAGGTACAAATCTTTTCAATTTAAAAAACACTTTAAATTTTTAGAAACGAATTAGGATTTATTCCTATAAATATCTTACATTTCCAAGATATCGAAAACAATCTACATTTTTTATTATACTGGTAGATATAATATCTAATCTTGACCAAGTAAGGTATATAATTTATCGAGCTTAACAATAACAAATGAAATGAACCTAAATTTTACGCTTGAAATAGATTGATATTTAAAAATATCAAAAAGAATTGAAGTATAATTTTCAATTTATTTTTTGTAAACAATTATTTGAAAGTTGGGTTAAGCTAATATGGTCGGACCGTAATATTTAATTTGTCCAATAATAATTTAGTGGGCAATATGTTATTCTTAATGAGATAAAAGCCAGACTTTTCTTGAATTTTAGATACGAAATCAAATTCATTGCTTAAATCACGCTTGAGGTCAATAATCATTAGATTTTCGTATACATAATTTTCATCTTCTATCAATCTCCATGTTCTTCTTTCGTATGCAGGCCTAAGAGTTTTTGGGAAGTCTTCAATGCAAGCAGGGCAACCATAGTTATAAAAATCATAATTCCAATGAAAAGAAATAACCATTAGGTCAATGTTATATTTTTGAGAGATGGTCGACAATTCCTCACATTCGGATAGAAGTTTTTTTGTGTCCATCACTCCAATAACAGATTTAGATCTATTCATGCATTCTTTTATCTCTTTTTTTGTATAAATGAATTTATAGGATAATATAAAAACTGATATCAAAACAAATATTATTGTGAAATACTTGTTTCTAGTTCTTATAAATGAAAGTAAAACAACGAGAACCAATGGAATTGCCAGATACATTCTAGCGTATGGGAAAAAAATAGAAGTCGTTCCATTATATACCTTAGAAACAAATAATGACAAAAGAATAAGAACCGATAATGATGCTGAAACCAAAGCTTCTATATGCATTTTTCGTTTAAAAAAGTAGGCTGTAAAGATAATAGGAATAAATAAAACGACAAAACCCTGTTTCCAGAATATAGGTGTAATATAATTGAATAATTTATCGAGGGAGCTAAACCCATTCACGAAAAAAGACCATGAAAACTTATAATCGTATTTATGTAAATTATAATTTGGATGATAAATATAGAATGATTTCATTAAATAGAATAAGACGAAACCGCATAATAAGCTCATAATTATTTCTATATAAAAATATTTATTTTTGAAATTGTTTAAGAACAAAAACAACAAACAGGGCATAGATAGTAAAATCGAATTTGAATTAACAATGAAACCAATGGCTGATAATAACCCAAAAAGGAAAAAAGAATTGCGTTTAAATGGCCTGAATAAAGAATGAAACGAAAGGCTTACAATGGCGATACCAGTGACGAAACCTCTCGAAAGGCAGGTTAATAGATCATATTCAATAGGCAATAGAAAAGTTAATGAAAGTAATAAAATTGCAGTTTTTTTCGAGCGTTTAATAAATGTAAGAATAGAAATATATATGAAGGGAAATAAAGTCAATAGTGAAGTTACTACAGGAAGCGCAATATATAAGGGACAACCAACTGCATATAGTGGGATTGCAAGGAAGGATTCCAGCATTGTATTATATGATTGACCATAAAAGCAGGGTTCATGGAATGATTTATGGTAATAATCAACAGTGGCTAGCCACATTATGGTTTGATCACTATCAGTATATTTGAATCCAAAATTTATTAATATCCAAAATCTATATATAATCAATAAAATAATTAAAATTATAAAAATAAAAGTTTCACTCTTAAATGTTTTTCCCCTCTTTTCCATGTTAATCAATAATTTGTCAACATTGTTGGCAAAATAGAATTTTCCAAATATACATGAAAAATAAATATATTACAATTGTTATATGAATTCATAATTGATAATTCTTTAAATACAATAAGTTTATCTTTAATATATGTTTTCGAAGAATCCAAATTTATATACCCACCACCAATCATATGTATGCATATTTTGAAAATCAATGAATTTATAATAATCCATTTATAAGTGAACCATTTAAATTGCATTTTTTGTAATCAATTATTAACTAATTAAATATACTTTTATTAATATATTATAAATTCCTATTTTTTTATTCGTCAAAGCAAGCAATGTAAAATTTAAACATGCAAACCTATAAAATTTTTACTTTCGAACCCTTCTTGAAGAAAAAAATCTATCCTTTTAACCTTAATTCTTTAATTCTTTAAAATCAATCTAAAGACAATTCATCGATATAATCTTTGAGTATATTTTGTGTTATAGAAGATTTGACAGCATTGTTATATTGAAAGGAATGGGGAATCATATATCTTATGATGATATTAATTCAAGGGCATAATATTATTTAAAGTATTGTCTATTATAGCTTTGTTGTTACCAAATGCTAATATTTACTTTCGAGTTATTCCATATACATTAAAATGATTAAAAGAATAGCATGACATTCTTTCTTATTTTTGCTTCAAATTTATTTTTTTATTAGAAGCTTCTCTTTTTAAATTCAATTTTAATATGAAAGGAATATGGATTTTTATATATTTTCTGATGAATATTTTATGGAGGAGGCTATAAAGGAAGCCAAAGCTGCAGAAGAGGAAGGTGAAGTTCCCATAGGAGCAGTTGTAGTATGGAAGAAGAAAATCATTGCTCGTTCGCATAACATGACAGAAAGGTTGAACGATGTGACGGCTCATGCTGAAATGCTTGCTATTACAGCGGCTACGAATTATATTGGAGGTAAATACCTCAAGGGGTGTACCTTATACGTTACCATAGAGCCTTGTCCAATGTGTGCTTCGGCATTAGCATGGGCGCAACTTGGGAAGATTGTTTTTGGTGCGCATGATCCCAAACACGGTTATTCTCTCATTTCATCTTCTTTATTGCATCCGCAGACGGTTATCACTTCAGGCATAAGAGAAAAAGAATGTGCCTCGATAATGAGTGAATTTTTTAAAAAACGAAGAATTTAGCTAAAAAGGAGGTTTGTGAATATCGAAATATTGATTTTCGCGGAAGTATCTTATTTTTTCTGTTACGCCAATAAAACCCTCCAAGTGATGATTCATGAGCCATTTTAAGGCTTCGGGCTTGCCATGACAAGCATCGGCAAAAATGATGTTAAAGGGATAATTATGCTCCTTTAACCATAAATAGGCCTTTTCATTATTGTCGATAGCAGCATCTAAAGCAGCAAGACGTGGATAATATTTCAAAAGGAATTTAAATGCTTCTTCACTTCCTCGAATGCTATACGAGAGTGCCGCCAGATCGGGATAACCGTTATTAAGAAGCCAATCAAGAATTTTTTTATTCCCTGTGATTGTTTCTCCAAAGGCAAGAATAAGTTTGGCACTGTAATTCAACATCTCAGTAAACCTCCGCTTGTATTCTGGCTATTTTTACCATATTGGCAATCTTTACTAGCTGCATGAATGGAACGGGTTTCACACCTTCTACAGGTGTACCTCGTGCAATGGAATATACCATGACTTCCTTTGGTTTTATGCGCAGCAATGCTTCGAGCCAAGGTGTTGTTTCACCAGGCACGGTATTATCGATGTACTGGCCATTTATATATCCCTGAACGAACATGCTTTGTATGATGAGCTGACCTTTGAAAAGGGTTAGGGTTTCAATTACTTCTTCCAATTTCAGATTTTTTGGTGGTCGGTTGAGCAAACGAAACATGGTTTCGGTTCCTGTATCCAGCTTCAATACATTATTGTCAGCCTTCGTTAAGGCTTGGCGTACGAGAGGTCTGTTCGCTATGGTGGCATTCGAAAGTACTGTAACTCGTGTTCTCGGGCAATAGCGGTCTCTTAGCTCCAGCACATCATCCATTATTCCCGGAAAAGCTGGATGCAAGGTAGGTTCGCCATTCCCGGCAAAAGTGATGTTATCTGGCAGAGGCTCATTGTTTCTGGACATATTTTCAAGCCATAATTCCAGTTTATTCTTAACCTCTTCACGTGCAGGCCATTCTCTGTTTTTCTCTATTTCTTCGAGGGTTAATCCACATTCACAATAAATGCAATTATAGGTACAGACTTTATGAGTAACAGGTAACAGGTTTATTCCTAACGACTTTCCAAATCTTCGGCTTCTTACTGGCCCAAAAATGATTCGATTAAATAGAAAAGTTGACATCTTTTATTGCTAAAATTCCTTGCAAAAATAGTTTACATGCTTTAAACTGGGCATGAATTTACCGGAATAGATAGAATGTCAGTAAAATAATACGTCAGGATTTCTTGAAGCATAGGAAAAGCAGTCTTCCCAGTAATAATGAATTCTGATTATGAAACCACCCTGTTTTCCATAAGTTACTGAAGAAAAACAACAAAGGGATTAAAAATATCCTTAACCATATCGAAGTCCGCTGTTGCTTGTCGATGTTGACTTCAGCCGGATGAAAATGATGATTTATAGCTATATAATTGTATTGATCGAGGGTAAGTGAGGCAACATGCTGAAGTCCATCATGCAGGTCATATCGAAGTTTTGAGAAACTGTAATAATATCCTGTAAATAAGAATCTTATTCTTGATTTCAGAGAAAGAATATTGGGAGTAGAAATGTAGAACCTTCCTCCAGGCTTAAGGATACGTTCTATTTCTGAGAAGAACATTTCGTGGTCGGTAATATGTTCACTTACTTCAATTGCCACAGCAAGGTCGAAACTTTGATCGGGGAAAGGGAACCTGTTCATAAGGTTGATGAAATGACAGCTAATCGATTGAAACTGAAAATTTTCCGGGAATAGATCGCAGGCTTCTACTTGAAAACCTTCCCGGTAAAGTAGTTGGGAGAAAGCACCATAACCGGCTCCAATATCGAGAACTTTAGATGCAGGTGTTTCGTGGGCAAGAAAATACTCTGCAAAGCGCTTATGCGTTCCAGGCATGGCTATAGCTTGAATTTCTTCCATAAATAATTATTTTATATTCTCTGTTTTTATTCTTTCAAAATTACAATCATAATTTATTGTAAGCATATTTTCACATTGATTAGCCTGAGAATGTACTACTCATCGAAAGTTGTTAATTTTGAAATTCAAAGACCGGTAATCGCATGTTGCCAGATCTCGATAAGATAAAAGCTCCCGTAGCCGATGAACTCGAAGCTTTCGAGCAATCTTTCCGAATGGCCTTGAAGAGCAATACTCGCTTATTGGATTTAGTGCTGAAATATCTTTTAAGACAGAAGGGGAAAAGGATTAGGCCATTATTTGTCTTTTTATCGGCAGCGGCCACGGGGGGAATTTCTCCATCAACCCAGCATGTAGCGGCTCTTATCGAGCTACTACATACTGCTACTCTGGTTCATGATGATGTTGTGGATGATTCTAACCAGCGAAGGGGTTTTTTTTCAATCAATGCCTTATGGAAAAACAAAATCGCGGTGCTTGTTGGTGATTACTTACTGGCTAAGGGCCTTCTATTGGCCATGGAAAATGAAGATTACGCCCTGTTGAAAATTGTTTCGGAAGCCACACTCGAAATGAGCGAAGGAGAACTCATGCAAATGGAAAAAGCTCGCCGTTTAGATATAGATGAACAAGTCTATTTGGAAATTATACGAAAAAAGACTGCCAGCCTTATTGCCTCATGCTGTGCTTGTGGAGCTGCATCCTCGGGTGCCAGTCAAGAGCTCGTGTTCAGGATGAAAACCTTTGGTGAAAAGACGGGTATTGCCTTTCAGATACAGGATGATCTTTTTGATTATCAGCCAACCAATTGTACGGGAAAACCCAGGGGAATCGACTTTCGAGATCAAAAACTCACACTTCCTCTCATCTATACTTTGGACCATTGCTCTTATTCTGAGAAAAGGACAATCATTCGTACCTTGAAGAAAGATGGTGAAAATCGGCACAAAGTTGGAGAAATCATCAATTTAGTAGAGAAATATGGAGGACTGGATTATGCCCATGATAAAATGTTGAATTATCGCAACCAGGCACTCGAACTGCTCGATGTTTTGCCTGCCTCTCCTGCTCTCGATTCCTTGAGGGAATTGGTCGTTTATATCACTCATAGAGAAAGATGATATTTCGTTATATTCTCTTCGAACTTACTTATACATCGAACATTTTAGATTTGGCCTCTCAAAAGACGGAGAATACCTCGAAGTTCATTAAAAATACTGAAAAAATAACTTGAGTAGTAGTAAAATATTCATCCTCAAAGAATACTCATAGAAAATCTCATTTCAATGGGGAAATATTTTTCTAGCAAATAAAATTTTTTAGAAAATCCAATTTTTATTTAGAAAAGTATTCATTGCAACGAAAAGATAGAGTAGCTTTGCTTTAGATATTTTCGAATCATTTCACCAAAAGCTATTTTATATTATGAGTTCCATAAGCGACAAGAATTTATTAGGCAGACTGGCTTTGGAGTATCATTCTGAAGGAAGGCCAGGGAAAATAGAGGTAAAACCTACCAAACCTTATCATAGTCAGCAGGATTTATCGCTGGCTTACACACCTGGAGTAGCCACTCCTTGCCTCGAAATCAAGAAGAACCTTGATGATGTATACAAATACACCGCAAAGGGCAATTTGGTAGCAGTAATCAGTAATGGCACGGCGGTTCTTGGACTTGGCGATATTGGGCCCGTAGCAGGCAAGCCAGTTATGGAGGGGAAGGGTTTATTATTCAAAGTATTTGCCGATATAGATGTATTTGATATCGAGATTGATGAAAGAGATCCCAAGAAACTCATTCAGATTATCAAGGCAATTTCTCTAACTTTTGGAGGAATCAATCTGGAAGATATAAAAGCTCCCGAATGCTTCGAGATTGAAGAAAGGCTAATGGAAGAGCTCGACATTCCTTTGATGCACGACGATCAGCATGGAACCGCCATCATTACCTCGGCTGGCCTGCTCAATGCAATCGAGTTAGCAGGCAAAGACATCGGTAAAATGCGAATCGTGATCAACGGAGCAGGAGCCGCGGCCATTTCATGCACCAAACTCTATTTAAAATTAGGTGCTCGTCTCGAAAACATCACCATGTTCGATAGCAAAGGCATGCTCCATGTCGGCCGTACCGATTTGAATCCCTATAAAAAACAATTTGCCAGAGATGGAAAGATATTAGGACTCGAGGAAGCCTTAGACGGTGCCGATATGTTTCTTGGTCTTTCGGTAGCGGGAGTTTTGAAGAAAGAATGGCTGAAAAAGATGGCTCCTAACCCCATCGTTTTTGCCTTAGCCAATCCAGTACCCGAAATTACTTATGAGGAAGCCACTTCAACTCGTGATGATATCATTATGGCAACCGGGCGCAGCGATTATCCCAATCAAATCAACAATGTGCTGGGTTTCCCATTTATTTTCAGAGGTGCTCTTGATGTACGATCCACTAAAATTAACGACGAGATGAAGCTGGCGGCTGCCCGGGCGCTTGCAGCATTAGCCAAGGAACCTACACCCGACGAAGTAAACTCGGCTTATGGAGTGACCAACTTAAAATTCGGGAAAGATTATATTATTCCCAAACCCAATGACCCACGTCTTATTCTACATGTAGCTCCGGCAGTAGCTAAAGCTGCCATGGAATCCGGTGTTGCCCGCAACCCTATCCTCGATTGGGATCAGTATCAGGAAGAATTGAATAACCGCATGGGTCAGGGAAATCCTGTTATCAGGCAGATTAGAACAATGGCGCAGAGACATCCCAAACGAATCGTATTTGCCGAAGCCGAAAATTACAAAATACTCAAGGCTGCTGAGATTTGCCTCATAGAAGGTTATGCCAAACCCATTTTACTTGGCAATAAATCTTATATCGAAAAACTCGTTCAGCAGAATGAACTCGAATTAAATGGAGTGGAAATTATCGATCCACGGGCTGAAGAAGAACAAGAACGTCGTGAAGAGTTTGCAAATCTTTTTTACGAAAAAAGACATCGCAAGGGAGTTACTTACCTAATGGCCTGCGAACGGATGCACCACAGAAATTATTTTGGCCCTATGCTGGTTGAAACCGGCTTCGCTGATGGAATGATATCTGGCCTTACTACCAGTTATCCCGACACCATTAGACCTGCACTTCAAATCATCGGCAAACAGGATAGATGGAACGTAGTTTCAGGAATGTATATTCTTCATACAATTAAAGGTACTTTGTTTTTTGCCGATACAACCGTCAACTTGAATCCTTCGACTGAAACCCTGGTCGAGATCACCCTCCAGGTAGCCGAAGCCGTAAGAAACTTCAAAATAGAACCCCGTGTGGCTCTCGTTTCCTATTCCAATTTTGGTTCGGTGAAAGGGAATACACCAGATAAGGTTCAACAAGCAGTTTCTATGCTCCATAACAATTATTCTGATCTTATTGTTGATGGAGACATTCAGGCCGATTTTGCACTGAATACTGAGATGATGAAGGAATATTTCCCATGGTGCAAATTGGCCGATGCCCCTGCCAATGTATTTATTTTTCCCTATCTTACAGCTGGAAATGCTGCCTATAAACTCGTTCAACAACTGACCGACCAGAATGCAATAGGACCTGTTCTTCTTGGCCTTAAAAAACCTGTCCATGTCCTTCAAATGGGAAGTACGGTCAACAACATCGTCAATATGGTCAGCTTGGCTACAATTGATGCACAGCGCCTCTCGGAAAAATAGAGGTTTTTTCGAGCCGAATAATTTATCAGCTCTTTCCCTATGATGAAAGAAGAAAAGAATAAGTAAAATCCAATCATTGAAAAGATAATCCTTATGTATTGACTTCATTCTAAAGGGGTCAACATGCTCCGAAATATCCACAATAATGATATTGTAATGATTAGCCATCCATAGGGTTATACGAAATGAATTTCATGACAAAATATAAGCAAAGCTGTCAATCTATCTTGATGAGTTTATTTTGGTAGAATAGGTTTCTGATGTTTGCACTTTCTTCAGGTTTTTCGTCCTTAGGGTCGTAGTAGTGAAATATTCCAAATTTAGGCTGGAGTGGGAAATCTTATACATGAAACCGGAATATTTCTTCAAAAAATTTTTGTGTTTTGATAAATGGATTTCAGGTCATGAACCAAAATTTTATTCGTGAGAAATTTTAATTTATTTTTCTTTAAGGATAATGAAAATCAAGTTAGTTTCAGTAAAACAGGTTAATAGATCGATGAGAGTTTTTCCTGGCCATAAAGGATAAATCTTCCATCCTAACTTAAACCCAGTAGAATAGTAGAAAAGTTTATAGTTTTGCCGAGAATTAATATAGAACTTTATATAAAGATTTTTACATTTTAACTTCAATATATAAATTATGCAAAAAAGAAGCGAAAAAATCAGGAGCGAGCTTGAGTCTTATGGTCTTGAAGGCATTCAGGAGATTTACTACAATTTGAGTTATGATGAATTGTTTCGGCATGAAACAGATCCTTCGCTCGAAGGGTATGAACGTGGTTTCGTAACCAATACGGGGGCAGTGGCAGTAGACACAGGAATTTTTACTGGCCGTTCGCCCAAAGATAAATACATTGTGGATGAAGACACTTCACGTGAGCATATCTGGTGGAAATCGCCGACACATAAATCCTCCGACAATAAACCCATTTCGGAAGCAGTTTGGAGAGATCTTTATGCGATTTCAGCCAAACAACTTAGTCATAAAAAGATATACGTCATGGACGGATTTGCGGGTGCAAATCCAGATACACGTATCAACATTCGTGTAGTTACTGAAGTAGCATGGATGGCTCATTTTGTTAAAAATATGTTCATCAGGCCAACCGAAGAAGAGTTGGAAAACTTCGAGCCCGATTTTATCATGCTGAATGCTTGCAAAACCACTGATCCTTATTGGAAGGAGCATGGTTTGAACAGTGAGGTTTTTGTTGCCTTTAATTTGAAGGCAAGAAGAGCCGTGGTGGGTGGAACTTGGTATGGAGGAGAGATAAAGAAAGGATTTTTCTCGGTCATGAATTATTATTTGCCTTTAAAAGGCATTGCTTCTATGCATTGTTCGGCCAACGTTGGTAAAGAGGGCGATGTTGCCATATTCTTCGGGCTGTCGGGGACTGGGAAAACCACACTTTCCACCGATCCCAAACGGCTTCTCATTGGCGATGATGAACATGGCTGGGACGATGATGGTATCTTCAATTTCGAAGGCGGATGCTATGCCAAATGCATAAACTTAAGCAAGGAAAACGAGCCTGATATATATCATGCAATACGCCGGGATGCCTTGCTCGAAAATGTGGTATACGATCCAAAAACAGGGGAGATCGACTTTTCGAGTGCGGCAAAAACAGAAAACACCCGGGTTTCCTATCCTATATATCATATCAAGAATATTGTAAAACCCGTTTCGAAGGCAGGGCATGCAAAGAAGATTATTTTTTTGACAGCCGATGCTTTCGGAGTACTTCCACCTGTGGCGAAGCTGACAGAAGATCAAACTCTTTATTATTTTCTAACTGGATATACGGCCAAAGTGGCAGGTACCGAAAGAGGGATAAAGGAACCCTCTCCTACATTCTCTTCTTGTTTTGGTGCGGCTTTTCTTCTGTTGCATCCTACGGTTTATGCACGTGAACTTTCGCGTAAAATAAAAGAGTACAAAAGTGAAGCCTATTTAGTGAATACAGGCTGGATAGGAGGGCCTTACGGTCAGGGTCATCGCATCGACATTCCTTCTACACGTGCCATTATCGACGCAATTCTCGACGGGTCAATCAACGAAGCCGAATTCGAAACTCTTCCTTATTTTCATCTCCTTGTTCCTAAGAGTCTTAAAGGTGTTGAAAGTAAGATTTTAGATCAAAGATCAACTTGGCCCAACCCTGAAGCATGGGACAAAGCCGCTCGTCAATTGGCGCAGAAGTTTATCGATAATTTCAAGAACTTCACCGACGAAGAAGAAGGGCAAAGGCTTGTTTCGGCTGGGCCACAATTATAAGAAGAAACTTTCAACAATTTCTTCGATCTGCTGTTATATTCCTAAACAGTTAATTCTTTCCCTCAATATGCATTTACTATGAACAAGATTACAATCATTGGCGCTGGGAATGTGGGAGCTACTGTAGCCAACGTGATAGCCCATAAAGATCTATGCAGGGAACTGATTTTACTGGATATTAAGGAAGGACTGGCCGAAGGGAAAGCTCTGGATATCTGGCAAACCGGCCCTATCAACCATTTTAATACCAAAGTAATTGGTGTGACTAATGATTATCTGAAAACTAAAGGTTCAGGCGTTGTGGTGGTAACTTCAGGTATTCCGCGTAAACCTGGAATGAGCCGGGACGATTTAATCAGTACCAATGCCTTGATCGTTAAAGAAGTAGTGGAAAAATCAATAAAATATTCGCCCGAAACTATACTCATCATCGTTTCGAATCCATTGGACATAATGACTTATGTAGCCTATAAAGCGGCTTCAAAATCGAGGAACAAAGTATTTGGAATGGCGGGAACTCTCGATACAGGCCGTTATAAAGCTTTCATTGCTAATGCACTCGATGTTTCACCAGCGGATGTTCATGGTTTGCTTCTTGGTGGTCATGGAGATAATATGGTTCCTTTGCCAAGATTCACTTCCTTGAATGGAATTCCCATTACTGATTTACTCGATAAGGAAGTATTAGATAGAATTGTCGAGCGAACACGTAAGGGAGGGGGTGAATTGGTGAACCTCATGGGTACTTCGGCCTGGTTTGCACCCGGTGCAGCTGCTGCCCAAATGGTCGAGGCAATCGTCGATGATCAGAAACGTATCTTCCCCGTTAGTGCCTATCTTGAAGGTGAATATGGCCTCGATGATGTATTCCTTGGGGTTCCTGTAAAATTAAGCTGTAACGGCATAGAGGAAATCATCGAAATCAAGCTTAATCAGGAAGAAAAGGCCATGCTTCATGAATCGGCCCGATCCGTAAAAGAACTAATGAACGTGCTGGATGAGATGAAGATTTTCGAAGAATAACGATTGAGTTCTTAGTCTTTCGACAACATTTTTAACATTTTTTCGAAGAATCTTTCGACCGTCAGCTTTTCTTGAGTTCCCGAAGTCATATCTTTCAGCGTTATTGTAGAGGTATTCAATTCGTCTTCACCTACAATGGCAACATAGGGGATAGATTTTGCATTGGCATAAGCCAGTTGCTTTTTAAGTTTAGAGGTTTCGGGGAATAGCTCGGCACTTATGTTATTTGCTCGAAGATTCGAAATAAGGCGGATACAAAACCCAGCTTCATGAGAACCAAAATTTACGAAGAGAATTTGAGTAGATATTGAAGCCTGGTGAGGGAAAGCACCAGTTTGTTCCATCACGTCGTAAATGCGGTCGGCACCAAATGAGATACCTACTCCCGAAACATTAGGAAGGCCGAAAATTCCGGTCAAATCGTCGTAACGCCCACCTCCACAAATACTTCCTATGTTTACATCGAGCGAAGTGACCTCGATAATTGTTCCTGTGTAGTAATTCAGTCCGCGAGCAAGGCTTTGGTCGAAAATCACTTTGGCTTCTACTTCAAAAGCCGAGGCATATTCTAAAACAGATTTCATTTCGTTGATACCCTCGATACCCAGATGATTATCAGTAAAATATGATTGAAGTTCATTCAGTTTTTCCTCATTTTCTCCTATGAGAAAAAGCAGAGGATGGAGCTTTTCAATAGCCTTGTTGGATATGCCACGTTTTGAAAGTTCGTTGTCAACTTCATCAAGCCCAATTTTGTCGAGCTTATCTATGGAAGTGGTAATGTCGATCAGTTGCTTACCATGGCCTATATATTCAGCAATGCCAGCCAAAATTTTACGGTTGTTCAGCCGTATGGAAACCTTGATATTTAATCGTGAAAAAACTTCATCGATGATTTTGATGAATTCGCCTTCGTTGAGCAAAGATTTGCTTCCAATCACATCGGCATCGCATTGGTAGAATTCTCTGTATCTTCCTTTTTGAGGCCTGTCGGCTCGCCAAACGGGTTGAATTTGATATCTTTTAAATGGGAAGGTAATTTCATCGTGGTGCTGAACCACATAACGTGCAAAAGGCACGGTGAGGTCATAACGCAATCCTTTTTCGGCGATGAAGGGGAGAATTTTCTGAGGTTCGCCCGAATGCAAACACTCGATAGGTACGTTCTGAAGATAATTTCCTGAATTGAGGATTCGGAACAGTAGTTTATCGCCTTCTTCTCCATATTTACCCAGAAGGGTTTGGAGGTTTTCCATAGCTGGTGTTTCGATGGGCTGAAAACCGTAAAGCTGAAAAACTTGACGAATGGTACTAAAGATGAAATCGCGCCTGTGCATTTCTACAGGGCCAAAATCACGAGTCCCTTTAGGTATGGATGGAGGAAATTGATTCATGGAATTTACTGAAAATTATTGGAAATAAGGGTTCCGATATGTTCGCCCTTGATGAGTCGAATCAGGTTGCCTTTCACATCCATGTTGAAGACATAGATAGGGAGGTTGTTTTCCATGCAAAGACTGAAGGCGGTAAGATCGAGTATTTTGAGGCCTTTGCTATATGCTTCCTGAAAGGTAAGCCTTGAATATTTTACCGCATTAGGGCTTTTTTCGGGATCGGCGGTATAAACTCCATCCACACGTGTGCCTTTCATGAGGATATCGGCTTTGACTTCGATTCCTCTAAGTGCTGAAGCCGTATCGGTAGTAAAGTATGGGTTTCCAGTACCTCCGCTGATAATTACAACTTTACCTGCTTCGAGGTAAGCAATGGCTTGAAGACGGCTCATGGGCATAACGATGGGTCTCACTTCGAGCCCCCCTAATAATACTGTTCCAATGCCATTCTTTTCGAGTTCGGCTTGCAAAGCCATACAATTGATGATAGTAGCCAACATACCCATATAGTCTCCCTGAACACGGTCTATTCCCTTTGAGACTCCCTGCAATCCCCTGAAGATATTTCCTCCGCCCATAACTATGGCTACCTGAACCCCCATTTTTACTATTTCTTCAATTTCAGAAGCATAATCGGCTAACTTGATGGGATCAATTCCATAATTCTGTTCTCCCATAAGTGATTCTCCACTAAGTTTCAGTAATATTCGCCTATATTTGGTCATTTATCGATTTGTTTGTTTTAATTCTCAATTCTACCGTGGCAGTTCTTATATTTTTTACCACTTCCACAAGGGCAGGGGTCGTTTCGTCCAACGCGTTTTTCTACTTTCACCGGTGCAGGTTTCGTTGAGGTTTGGGTTGGACTGGCTTGCGATAACAAATCTTCGCGTTGTTCCTTCAACCGGCTTCTATCGGTATGTTTAGGAAGACTGGCTTCTTTTACTTGTGTTTCGGCACCTGGAATACTTGCTTTCATAAGGAAGGAAGTAATTTCTTTGTTGATTCTGAGCAGCATCTTGCTAAAAAGTTCGAACGACTCGAATTTATAGATAAGCAAAGGGTCTTTTTGTTCGTAAACGGCATTCTGAACCGATTGTTTGAGATCGTCCATTTCGCGTAGATGTTCTTTCCATGCATTATCAATTACTGCCAGGGTAATAGTTTTTTCCATGGTAAGTACTACTTCACGGCTTTTATCCTGATAGGCTTTTTTTAAATTGACTATCAGATTGATTTGTTTGCGGCCATCGGTAAGGGGAACGGCTATGTATTCGAATTGGCTATGGTTTTCGAAAACATCCTTGATGACGGGATAGGTTTTTTCGGCCAAAGCCTGAATTCTTTGTTTGTAGCGACGATATGTGTATTCGAAGAGAAGGGTATGCAGTTCTTTTTCTGATTTGCTATGAAATTCATCTTCGTTTACCGGGCTATCCATGCCGAATATTCTAAGGAGTTCCATACGGAAGCCTTGATAGTCGCGGGTGTCGGTATATTCTTCTATGAGATGTTCACATACATCTTCCATCATGTTGCGGATATCGAGTGAAAGGCGTTCGCCATGGAGGGCATTGCGGCGTCTGCTGTAGATCACTTCTCTCTGGGCGTTCATTACGTCGTCGTATTCTAGCAGACGTTTACGAATTCCGAAGTTATTTTCCTCTACTTTACGTTGTGCACGTTCGATGGAGCGGGTAATCATAGGATGTTGAATCACTTCTCCTTCCTGGATACCAAGGCGGTCCATGATACGCGCAATGCGTTCCGAGCCGAAGAGGCGCATCAGGTCGTCTTCGAGCGAGACGAAGAATTGGGAGGTGCCAGGGTCACCCTGACGGCCAGCCCGTCCCCGAAGCTGACGGTCAACACGCCTTGATTCGTGACGTTCCGTACCAATGATTGCTAAACCTCCTGCTTCCTTTACGCCCGGTCCTAATTTTATATCCGTACCACGACCAGCCATGTTTGTTGCTATGGTAATCATTCCGGCCAAACCGGCATGTGCTACGATTTCGGCTTCTCGGGCATGTTGCTTGGCATTAAGTACATTATGCTTTATTTTACGCAACGATAACATCCTGCTAAGCAATTCGGAAGTTTCTACCGAAGTAGTACCCACCAAAACAGGCCGTCCTATCTTGATTAAATTCTCGATCTCTTCGATGACTGAGTTATATTTTTCACGTTTGGTCTTGTAAACCATGTCTTCCCTATCAGTACGGATGACAGGCTTATTTGTTGGAATGACTACTACATCGAGTTTGTAGATGTCCCAGAATTCGCCGGCCTCCGTTTCGGCTGTACCCGTCATACCCGCAAGTTTCTTGTACATGCGGAAGTAATTCTGAAGAGTGATGGTAGCGTAGGTTTGAGTAGCTGCTTCCACTTTCACATTTTCTTTGGCTTCGATAGCTTGATGAAGACCGTCGGAATAACGTCGGCCTTCGAGGATACGTCCCGTTTGCTCGTCAACGATTTTTACTTTATTATCGATGATAACATATTCCACGTCTTTTTCGAAAAGTGCATAAGCTCTCAATAATTGATTTACTGTATGAACGCGTTCTGACTTGATGGCGTAGTCCCTCATAAGTTCGCTCTTGCGCTCTTCTTTTTCCGATTCTGGAATGTTCATTTTCTCGATTTCTGCAATTACCGAGCCCACGTCGGGAAGGAGGTAGAATTCAGGGTCCTGGTAAGATTCAGTCAAAGCGTCGATTCCCTTTTCAGTAAGGTCGATGGTATTGTTTTTTTCATCGATTACAAAATAGAGCTCATCGTCTATGAGGTGCATATTCTTGGCTTGTTCCTGAAGGTAGAAGTTTTCGGTTTTCTGCAGTAAGGTTTTCATGCCAGGTTCACTCAGAAATTTGATTAGCGGGCCGTGTTTGGGGAGGCCGCGATAAGCACGCAACAAAAGTTCGCCTCCTTTTTTTTCCTGATCAGGGGTGGGGTTTCCCGAGAGTAATGTTTTTGCTTCGTTGAGGATTTTGGTTACAAGGGTACGCTGCAAGTTGTAGAGACGGCTAACGGGTGGTTTTAGTTCGTCGAAGAGCTGGTCTTCGCCTTTGGGGGTAGGGCCTGAAATGATGAGAGGGGTGCGTGCGTCGTCGATTAAGACGGAATCCACTTCATCCACTATGGAATAGATATGTTCGCGCTGCACGAGTTCGTCGGGTGAGGAAGTCATGTTATCGCGGAGATAGTCGAAGCCAAATTCATTGTTGGTACCATAGGTAACATCGGCTAAGTAAGCCAAACGACGAGCTTCGCTATTGGGTTCATGTTTGTCGATACAGTCCACTTTTAAACCATGGAATTGGAAAAGCACACCCATCCATTCCGAATCGCGTTTGGCCAAATAATCATTTACCGTAACCACATGAACCCCCTTACCTGTAAGCGCATTCAGATAGACCGGCAGGGTAGCTACAAGGGTTTTTCCTTCGCCAGTAGCCATTTCGGCAATCTTTCCCTGATGCAAAACTATACCTCCGATGAGTTGTACATCGTAATGCACCATGTCCCAAGTGATCATGTTTCCGCCGGCCATCCATTGCTTGTTGTAGATGGCCTTGTCTCCCTCGATTCGAATATTTTCGTGATGAGCTGCCAGATCGCGATCCATTTGTGTGGCAGTGACGATTACCTGTTCGTTTTCGTAGAATCTTCTGGCGGTATCTTTCATCACAGCAAAGGCTTCGGGCAAGATATCATCCAGAATTTTCTGGCTTTTTTGATAGGAAAGTTTCGAAAGAGCATCTATTTGCTTATAAATCTCGGCTTTCTCTTCTACATCCATGTCAATTTCGTTCTCTATGCGAGCCTTCAGTTCTGCAATTTTCGATTCTTCTTCGGCAATATAGCTGGCGATCCTGGTTTTAAATTCTTTTGTCTTGGCTCTCAGTTCATCGTTAGATAATTTTTGAATTTCTTCATAAGCCACATGAATCTGATTTACGATAGGCATTATGGCTTTAATATCGCGCTCGGATTTAGAACCGAGGAATTTCTTGAAGAAGTTTAACATTTTTATTTAGTTGATAATAATTCAATGGATTATAAAAAGATAATTTGCAAAGTTAGCCAAAATCATCTACACATAGAGGGGAATGCAGGCGTTATGAAGATGAAAAAAGCAGGGTAGAACCCTGCCATGTAGATGGGTCGAAAAAAATTAGTACTCGTCTTCATGAAAGAAAAAGTCTTCTTTAGTAGGGTAGTCAGGCCAAATATCTTCTATGCTTTCATAAACATCGCCTTCGTCCTCAATTTCCATGAGATTCTCGATAACCTCTTGTGGAGCGCCTGTCCGAATAGCGTAATCAATCAATTCGTCCTTGGTGGCAGGCCAGGGAGCATCCTCTAATTTCGATGCCAGTTCAAGCGTCCAGTACATATTGAAATAATTTATTTATAACTAAAAAAGTTTGCAAAAATATAACAAACTTTGTTTCTATAAGTAAAATTCGAAAAAATTATTTATTAGCAGGCCAGGGAATTTCGGGTATATTCAGATCGAAAGCAAATTTGCGGGCAAGTACGAAAAAGAAATCCGATAATCTATTGATGAACTTCAAAGCCGCGAGCTCCTGCTCGCTGCCCGAAAACGCTCTTACCATGCAACGTTCGGCTCGGCGACAAACTGTACGTGCCACATGGGCAGACGAAATCGAAGGATGCCCTGCGGGTAGAATAAATGAATTCAATTGAGGCAAAACTTCATTCATGCGGTCGATTTCTCTTTCAAGCATTTCGATATCATTTTCGTAAACCCCGAGAAGATCCTTTTGAAATTCTGATGAAGCTGCGGCAAAAAGACTTTCTACTGCAAATAATTTCTGCTGGATTAGCATCAAAAATTCTTTTGTAGGCATATCATTACATAGATCGATGACGAGTCCAGTAAAGGCATTTAGCTCGTCGAGTGTACCGTAAGCTTCGATTTTTTCGTGCGATTTAGGTACTCGCTGTCCGCCGATGAGAGATGTTTCACCTTGGTCGCCTGTATGTGTATAAATTTTTTTCCCTTTTCCCATGGAATAATTTTATTTAAGGCAATCGAGAAATCTTTCGATGTCAGATTATTTCATGCATGTTTCATTTGAAAAACGAGTCTTCAGTTCATTTATTAGAATTATAATCTACGATATAGAAACTATAAAGCCGAGGCGAAGGTAGATGGCAGGCGGTGTATTTCGAGATTGGGATAATCGGATTCGATGAGTCCATCGCGCAGTTTTACGATACGATGGGCGTGTTTGGCAATATCCTCTTCGTGGGTAACCAAAATTATCGTATTGCCTGCTTCGTGTATTTCCTGGAAAAGAGCCAAAATTTCGAGAGAGGTTTTCGAATCGAGGTTTCCGGTGGGTTCGTCGGCAAGAATAATAGAAGGCCTGTTGACCAGAGCTCTGGCGATGGCTACCCTTTGTCGTTGTCCTCCCGAAAGCTCGTTGGGTTTATGCATCATACGGTCGGCCAAATGTACCTGTTCGAGCACTTCCTTGCCGCGGGCAATTCGTTCTTCTTTCGAAACGCCTGCATAAATCAAAGGCAATACAACATTATCGAGTGCGTTGCTACGAGGCAAAAGATTGAAAGTTTGAAACACAAAACCAATCTTCTTGTTTCTGATTTCAGCAAGCTGGTTGTCGTCCATCTTGCTTACATCGCGGCCTTCCAGAAAATACTGACCATCGGTTGGCGTATCGAGGCATCCGATTATGTTCATCAAGGTTGATTTACCAGAACCCGAAGCACCCATCAAGGCTAAATATTCGTTCCTGTTCACACTCATGGTGATGGATTGCAATGCCTTAACTATCTCGGCTCCTACCTTGTAGTATTTCTTTATATTGATTAGTCTTATAATTTCTTCGTTCATCATTTAAGCGGATTAAGCTACAAAAGTAACCATTATCATTGTGAAAGAAACAATCGAAAAACTATATCCGGAGAATATAATTTTGTTTACTAAGAGCTGTATTAACAAAAACCAATCCCATCCAATAAAGGTCGATACAAACTCTAACCAGAGGATTTTGTTGGACGTTTTCCCAGGATTCTTCCATAGGTTTCGACCAGTGGATATCATCGAAAATTAGAATGCTTTGTGGAGTGAGCGAAGGCAAAATTCCACCGAAATAATTCAGGGTTGATTCTTTGTTGTGATTCCCGTCAATGAATACGAGGTCGGGTTTCAATCCGTTTTTCAATAAGTTGGGTAAGACTTCTTCGAATAATCCTGTATGAATGTGAATATCGGAGAACCCAGCCTGTTGAAAATTCTGCCGTGCAAGTGCCGCCACTTCGGTACTTCCTTCTATGGTATGAACAATGGATGATGGAGAGGCAGCCTTCAGATATAAAGCACTAATTCCCAGCGAAGTGCCTAATTCCACGATCACAGCCGGAGAAAAATATGAGGATATCCGTGCCAATAAACGACCATTCTTTTTCCCTTTTGCAGAATAACGAGCTATTTGGCTAACTTTTACCTGATAGTCCTTGGCTTTCTTGCCCCCCATTCCATAATCCATCATCTGAATGGTTGTATCGGAATGCAACATGAGTTTACGAACTGTTTCGGCTGGATAGTAATATTCGTGGTAATGTCTGTCTCTGAATACATTCTCCATTAAATCGAAGACAAAGGGCGAATGCACCGAATAACGTGACTTTGCATGAAGCAAATAATGAATGTATGCTCTGAATCTCACGACAAAAATTTGATGAAGCAAAACTAAAAAGCTTGAATGAATTATTAATTTCTTTCTCCAGGTCAATCGTCCAATTTCAATATTACATCGAGATATGTCATTTAATTTATGACTCGATGAAAAGCAAAAGATAATTTTCTCATTTGGCGAATTTTTTCATACACAGATAGGTTTATTTAATTCGCGATTAGAATTATTGGATAAAAAGCAAGGCAAAAACGGGATGTTATTATTATAGGTGATTTTGAATGTTTTGGGTAAAATTTAAATCAAATGAGTAATTTCGCCAATTGAAAATTTTGTTTATGAAAAATTCGAATCATCAGCTCGAGGCGATAGGGCTCAGGTTACACAAAAGAATTTTTGTTTACGAAGCCATACTGCTCATTTTATTCATAGGTTCATTATTCCCTTATTATATTGGGAAATTATGGGCAGGAACTTTGATATTAGCCATTACGCTTATTCTTGCCATTATTTATTTTTTCAGAGGATTCAGACCCTGTGAGAATAATAAAGACCTCATGTTATATCAAAAATTTACGGGTTTGGCCGAGGCTATGGCAATTCTTGGAATCGCATCGAGAATTCTATATATGCAAAGTGATTTACTTTTTTTAGGTATTTCGGGGTTCATTATAGTCAGTTTGCTTATAATTCACTTTATTGATGTAAAAAAGCAAAACCAGAAGATACGACTCGAGCGCCAGGATTTGATACGGTTGAGTATTTTATTGGTGCTCACCGTAATTTTTATGGTGTGGTGGCCGCCATTGCCTCGACTTTTTTACGGTGAAATGATTTTATAGAAAAGCAGAAAGATTTCGAGGCTGACTTGTAACCTAAAAAGCCGCTTTGAATTGGTGTAAAAAACGCGTATCATTTTCGAAGAACAGGCGGAGGTCTTTAATTTGATAGAGGCCCATGGTAATGCGTTCGATGCCAAGGCCAAAAGCAAATCCCGTGTAAGTTTCGCTGTGGATGTCGCAATTTTCAAGAACTGCCGGATCAACCATGCCACAGCCCAGAATTTCGATCCATCCGGTATGTTTACAAATATTGCATCCTTCGCCTTTGCAAAGAGGGCAGCTAATATCCATTTCGGCCGATGGCTCGGTAAAAGGGAAGTAGGAAGGACGAAATCTGATGCGGGTCGATTCGCCGTACATTTCACGGGCAAAATATAGCAGGGTTTGTTTGAGATCGACGAAAGAAACATTCGTATCTACATACAATCCTTCGACTTGATGAAATATGCAATGAGCACGAGCCGAAATGGCCTCGTTTCGAAAAACTCTGCCAGGAAAAATCATTCGAATGGGAGGTTTTGTTTTTTCCATGATTCTAACCTGTACCGAAGACGTATGGGTTCGTAAGAGGACATCGTTGCCATCGGCTCTTTTTTCGATGAAGAAAGTGTCTTGCATATCGCGTGCCGGATGATCAGGGGTAAAATTAAGAGCCGAAAAATTATGCCAGTCGTCTTCAATTTCAGGGCCTTCGGCTATAGTAAATCCTATGCGGGCAAAAATGTCGATGATTCGTCTTTCGACAATAGATAATGGATGACGGCTTCCCATTGGATAAAAATCTGCCGAAAATGTGAGGTCGTCAAGTTTTTGGAAGGGCTTACTCATTTCGAGGATAGAACGAAACTGTTCGACTTTTTGCTGAACTTTTTCCTTCAGTTGATTCAATAAAAAACCTAATTCGCGTTTCTCGGAGGGAGGAATATTATTGAATTCGGCAAATAATTCATTCAGAATTCCCTTTTTTCCTAAAAATTTGATACGGAACTTCTCCACTTCATCGGCAGAACTGGCTGTAGCCTGATCTACCTCCTCCATATATCTCAGAACAAGTTCTTTCATAGGGAGAATCATTGAATTTATTGGCTAAAAGAATGAAAGTACGAATAAGAAATTGAATATTATTCGATGATACGAATGGTCATTTTCAAGTCTTTGGCGGGTTTATCGCCCTGAAGGGTTTTTACACTGGCGATTTTATCGATGACATCGAGGCCTTCAGTAATTTCACCAAACACAGTATAAGCACCGTCCAAATGTGGCGTGCCTCCAAGGGTTTTATAGATTTCGAGTTGTTGAGGAGTGTATTTCATTCCATTACGTGCCGCATACGCCTGAATGGTTTTTTCGTCTAAAGGCGTACCTTGCACAAGATAAAACTGAGAACCCGAAGATTCTTTGGCTGGATTGACTTGATCGCCCATGCGAGCAGCTGCCAATGCACCTTTTTTATGAATGAATTTAGAATTGATTTCGGCTGGAATCCTATAGCCGGGGTCGACTCTTCCATCAGCGTTCTGACCTCCCTGTATCATGAAATCTTTGATTACACGATGAAAAGGCGAACCATTATACCACCCTTGTTTCGCCAATTTTACAAAATTATCCCGGTGTTTGGGGGTTTCATTATATAAAAACCCTTTCATCTGGCCATAATCGGTTTTAATAATAAAGTAAGTAACCTTTTCTTTGGATTGAGCCATCAAAGAACCTATTCCTATACTCATCAGCAGAATAAATAAGAGAAAAGTTTTTCTCATTTTTTTATTTTTTTTATCATTAAACTTAGTGCTGGCAAAGGTAAGAAAAATTGCCCGAGCATTCTGAATTGTTAAGAATCATTGGTTTTGGTTTTTCATTCTTCGATTGAAACAGTTGCGGCACAGGGGAGTGTAGCTTTCAGTTTCACCCAGTAGGACGAGTTTTTTGTCAGGAACGGTTCTGAAGGAATAATGGGCCAAATTTCCGCAATCCATGCAAATGGCATGCACCTTGGTTACAAATTCGGCGCAGGCCATCAGGGCAGGCAACGGACCAAATGGTTGCCCCTTATAGTCCATATCCAAACCTGCCACAATAATCCTCTTGCCTTCGTCGGCAAGCTGTTGGCATACATTTACAATTTCCATATCGAAAAACTGGGCTTCGTCTATGCCAATTACATCCACATCGCCTACATACAGCAGAATTTGCTGAGACGAAACAACCGGTGTGCATGGAATAGCATTAGCATCGTGAGATACGACATCCTGCTCATGATAACGAGTATCGATATCTGGTTTATATATCTCGACATTTTGTTTGGCAAAATGCGCCCGTCTTAGACGACGGATCAACTCTTCAGTCTTTCCAGAAAACATGGAACCAGTGATCACTTCGATCCATCCTGAAGGTTGTTTTTTTACAAGAGGTAATTCTAAGAACATTTCGATTAAAAATAAAATTTCTTGAGTTTTTCGTGTAATTTTACCTACAAATTTATTTCACCTTTCATGAATATGACGATAGCAGAAAAGAATCTAATTATCGATGAAATTTTCGACATGATAGAAGTGCTTAAGGAACAATTGAATTCATTCAAAACGGATGAAGAAAGAATTCCTCAAATCGAGCTCGATCTTTGCATGGAAAACGTACGCCGGCTTTATGAAAAATTAAAATTGCTCGATAGCCTCAATATGGGCACAAGGCCAAAATCACAACCCGCACCCTCCGTATCGAAGCAACCGGCTTCCATTCGTATCCGGTTCGAAGGAGTAGAAAAAAATATTCCTGAGAAGAGGGAACCACCTTCTCCTACTGAAACCAGTATATCGCATCCCTCATCTACAAATTTTAAAGAACCCGAACCTTTCGCCAAACCTCAACCTTCCGAAGAACCCGCCAAAAAACAGCATTCCAAGCCAAAAACCGTGCCTTTTACTCCTGATCTGTTCAGTCAGGAAATACCCATTATTGCCGATAAACTTGCCGAAGAAAAACCGACATTGATCGACAAGCTTGCTGTCCATACCGACGACAAGAGTATAGTAGACAATCTGACAAACCGGCCTTTGGCTGATCTTCGAGCTGCTATCGGTATCAATGAGAAATTCTTGTTTGTAAACGAGCTTTTCGGAGGGAGTTTGCAGGAATACAATCAAGCCGTTCAGGCTTTGAATCAGGCAGGAAATCTCGATAATGCACTCGAAATATTTAATTCGTATCAATTACGTTACCGTTGGAATCCAAAACTTCCGGGAGTCAATAAACTAAAAGAACTCATTCAGCGAAGATATTTATAAAACTATTGAGCATTCATTTTGAATCCTGTCCAGATAGCATTCACCTCCTCTGGTTCGATTTGTTTTGATTTTTTGTTTTCTTCCAACTGTTCCAATACTTCACCTGCAATAAATTTTGCTACCTTTGAAACCGGCTTATAGAAAAGACTTTTTTCTTTTATACTGTCATCCATCAGTTTAAGCCCTCCCAATAGAGTAAATAAATAAAAAAATGCACTTACAATAAGCAAGGCTTTGGCTGCTCCCAAGATGAGCCCCCCCAGTTTATTCAAAATGCTTAACCCTGATGCCGAAACTACCTTTTCAAGAACCCTTGCCAGAATGTGAACCAGAAAAATAACCACAGCAAAGGTGATCAAGAATGAAAATATCTTTATTGACTGCTCGGAGAACTTTAACCACTGAGAAAGTACATTGCCCATGTAATTGGAGAAATGTATGGCTGCATATAAGCCAGCAAGAAGACCTGCAAACGAGGCCACGCCAATTAGAAATCCTTTAAGGAATCCTCGTATTCCGAAGAATATTAAAATCAAGCCCACTATAATATCGAAATAGTTCATGGTAAACTCATTGACAGGGCTTTAGACGTCGCATCAGTCCAGTGGCAAAAACAAATTGATTCAATTCCGCGTTATTTGAATTCAGAATGGAGTTCCTATCGCCTTTCCACCATAATTTACCTTTGTAGATAAAATTTACCTCTTCGCCAATTTCGAGAACCGAATTCATATCATGAGTATTGACGATAGTTATCATGTTGTATTCATGTGTGATCTCAGCTATCAGATTATCTATCATGTTGGCGGTTTGGGGGTCGAGACCCGAGTTAGGTTCATCGCAAAAAAGGTAATGAGGGTTAAGGGCTATAGCGCGCGCAATGGCCACTCTTTTGGTCATTCCTCCACTTAGTTCGGATGGTATTAATTTATGAGAATGAGCGAGATTGACTCGTTCCAGACAGAAATCCACTCTCTTTTTCATTTCGGCAGTCGTCAGATTGGAATGCATAAGCATTGGGAAGGCCACATTTTCGGCTACATTCATCGAATCAAACAGGGCTCCACCCTGGAACAACATCCCCATTTCCTTCCTGATTTCTTTTCTCTGGTTTGCTGTCATTTGCGAAAAATTTCTTCCATCATACAATACTTCACCTTCATCTACTTCGAGCAAGCCCACTAAGCACTTCATCAAAACCGTCTTGCCCGATCCACTCTGGCCAATAACCTGATGAACCCGCCCGGTTTCGAACTGGGCAGAAATATCACTCAATACCTTGGTTTTACCAAATGATTTCGAAATATGAGAGACTGTGATCATGTAAGGAGAAGTTGGGTAAGAATCAAATTGGAAATAATAATGGCAATGCTCGAATCAACTACTGCTCTCGTACTTGCCTGCCCCACCTCATGTGCACCTCCTGTGATTCTGTAACCGTGAAAACCCGAAACACTCGCAATGATAAAGGCAAATACCACTGTCTTAATTAATGCATAAAAAACTGTAAAACCATCGAAAAAAAGACGTATTCCTTCTATGTAATCGTGAGGAGTAAGAAGAGAAGTAGTAAGAGATACAATCCAGCCACCAACCAGACTTATGGCTATGCTCATGACAATGAGGATAGGATTGAAAAAAACGCTGGCCAGTATCTTAGGCAAAATCAAATAATTGGCTGAGTTGATACCCATTACATCGAGCGCATCGATTTGTTGTGTAACCCGCATGGTGCCAATTTCGGAAGCAATTCGTGAACCAATTTTCCCGGCCAGGATAAGACTGACTACAGTGGGAGAAAACTCTAAAATAATGATTTGCCGTGCCGTGAAACCGATCAATGATAATGGAATCAATGGATTATCGATATTATAAGCTACCTGAATAGTGGCTACTGCTCCGATAAACAGACTGATGATAGCTACTATACCAATAGAATCGAATCCTAATGATTGAACATTGACAAAGAACTGACGCTTAAGTACCAATGATTTATCGGGTTTGGTGAGAACCCTCTTCATCAAGTGAACATAATGCCCTATGTCTTCGATGATTCTGATGAATCGCATGCCACCCAGCTTTGGTGCGAAATTACGCTTTTTCTCGATTGTCGGAATGCAATAATTTCGTATAAAAATGAAAATGGGGGATGGTGAATGGAGATTAGTGGTGTGGTGATCAGGGGACGGGGAGAGGGGGGACTGGTGGATAATGATTAGTGATTAGAATTTGGAATTGGAAACGGAGGAAGGGAGACTGCGGGACGATGAGAACGGGAGATTGGTGGATAGTGGATAGTGGATAGTGAATGGAAATTTTGAGAGTGGGGGACGAATAGACGAGGGGACTGGAATTTGTAATTTGGAGATTAAAGGCTGGGAGACGAGGAGACGGGGGGGACCCGGTAGAGATCACATGCGCGAAGATTTTGAGTATGGTTTATAATTCAGAACTCTACTCTGCGAAACTTTGCATGTAGCTTGGTGTACTCTGCGGTTAAAATAATGAACGTGGGTTTGGAGACTTAAAAGTTAAAAATTAAAAGGCTGAGGTTGTATATGTTAGTATTAAAAATACTTCACAAAATCTTATTCGTACTTTCTTCCTATTTCCCATTCTCTCAAGTCCCCCTTCGACTCCTTTTCCATCAATCGCCCAGCATTATAGTCTCCCATCTAACCTTCTTCTAATAACATGCACAATGATTCCTTCGACATTTTTTTAGAAGCAAGCGCTGGCTATTCGATAAATATTGTCGGATCGGCCCATGGTATAGAAATGAACAGCAGGAACATGAGCTGCTATCAACTCTCGGGTTTGATGAATTGTCCATTCTATTCCTAAATTCCGCGCTTCCTGACTGGTTTTGCACTTTTCCAATTCTTTTGCCAAGTCGTCGGGAAGGTCGATGCCAAAGGTTCGGGGCAATAAATGCAGATGTTGACAAATGGCTACGGGTTTCAGCCCTGGGATGATGGGAACATTTATACCTATCTCATGGCAATTGTCGACAAAGTCGAAATATTTCCGATTGTCGAAGAACATTTGCGTAACGATATAACTTGCTCCAGCATCTATTTTCATCTTTAGATATCTAAGATCGGATGCCTTATTGGGGGCTTCGGGATGTTTCTCGGGATAACCTGCCACACCAATACAAAAATTGGTTGGATTAGAATTTTGCAAATCCTCTTCGAGATATTTTCCATGATTTAAATCAACGATCTGTTTTACCAAGTCGAGGGAATGAATATGACCATCAGGCTCGGGAATGAAGGTTTTTTGGCTACGGTCGGGATCCCCCCTCACTACAAGTACATTATTAATACCAAGAAAACTAAGGTCGATGAGTGCATTTTCGGTTTCTTCACGTGTAAAACCACCACAAATAATATGAGGAACTACCTGAATGTTACAAGTATATTGTAAGGCAGCAGCAATACCAACTGTCCCGGGCCGCTTTCTTACTACCATCTTTTCTACCAAGCCATTGCCACGATCTTTATAGACCACTTCTTCCTGATGATAAGTAACATTTATGTAAGCAGGTTTAAATTCCAATAAAGGTTCAATACTATTAAAAATATCATTGAATGAACCTCCTTTAAGGGGAGGTAGAATTTCAAATGAAAAAAGTGTTTTATTGGTTTTCGAGAGAATTTCACAAACATGCATGGGTAAAAATCAAGTTAAGGGTTCATAATTCAAATGGGTTCGCAGCAATTTTTCCACTTCACGTATGCTAAGTTGTTTTCGCAAGGCATAGTCTTGTATCTGATCGGGATTTATTTTTCCCACATTAAAATATTTTGCTTGAAGATGCGAAAAATAATAACCACAAACCGAAGCTGCTGGGTACATAGCATAATGGGAAGTAAGACTTATACCTATTTGCTTTTCGGCATCGAGCATTTCGAAAAGAGTGACTTTTCCGGAATGGTCAGGACAGGCAGGATAGCCCGGCGCTGGTCTAATTCCCTGATATTTTTCTTTCAGGATATCTTCCATTGAAAGATTTTCATCCGGAGCGTAAGCCCAGAACTCCCTTCTCACTCTTTTATGGAGTAATTCGGCAAAGGCTTCAGCCAAACGGTTGGCCAAAATTTTAAGCATTATACCACTATAATCGTCATGATTTTTATCGAATCTGTCAAGCTGAGTTTCTATGCCTATTCCAGTGGTTACCGCAAATGCACCAAGGTAATCTTGGCGCTGGCTTTCTTTGGGAGCTATAAAATCGGACAGGCATAAATTGGGAATTCCATCGGGTTTTTTTTCTTGATTTCTTAAAAAATGCAATATTTTCCAAACCCTACCGTCGGGATGATAAACTTCTATACTATCGCCCAAACTGTTAGCCGGTAAAACAAAAAATGCCGCATTGGCCTGAAGCCATTTATTTTGAATAATCTTATAGAGCATTTCCTGGGCGTCGGCATATAATTTATTGGCTTCTTCTCCTTTTACAGGGTCATCGAAAAGGGAAGGATATTTTCCTGTAAGACGCCATGCATGGAAAAAGAATGTCCAGTCGATAAAGGGAGAAATTTCGCTCAGATCATATTCATGAAAATACTTTGTACCTATGAATGCAGGTTGGCAAATAGGCTCTTTATCCCAATCCATTTTCAGGCGATTACTTCTTGCTTGATTTATAGTGATGTATGTTTGAGAAACATTCTTTGTGGCTTGGTACTTTTCACGAAGATTCTCATATTTTAGTTGAATGTCGGCCCAATATTTTTGTTGCTGTGAATGATTTATCAATTGATTAGCGACATTTACGGCAAGTGAGGCATCTTTAACATGAATGACAGGATAGGAGCGTTTTGGGGCTATGCGCAAAGCCGTATGTAATTCACTTGTAGTAGCCCCTCCAATCAGTAAAGGTTGAGTCATTCCTCTGATTTCCATTTCTTCGGCCACAAGGCACATTTCTTCGAGTGAAGGGGTTATCAAGCCGCTGAGCCCTATCATATCCACCTTATTTTCAATTGCAGTCTCGAGAATAGTCTTGGCAGGTACCATTACTCCTAAATCGATGATCTCATAATTATTGCACGATAAGACTACTTTCACGATATTTTTGCCGATATCATGAACATCTCCCTTCACTGTGGCCAAAAGTATCTTTCCAGCAGAAGTCTGATTATTTCCATTGGTTTCCTTTTCTTTCTCCAGATAGGGTGTAAGAAAATCGACGGCTTTTTTCATCACTCGGGCAGCTCTAATCACCTGAGGAAGAAACATTTTTCCCGAACCAAACAGCTCTCCTATAAGGTTCATCCCTTCCATCAAAGGTCCTTCGATGATTTGAAGCGCAGAGGGATAAGTTTCGAGAGCCTCCTTCATATCTTCTTCCAGAAAATCACTTATTCCTTTTATCAAGGCATGCTCGAGACGTTTCTCCAATGAATCGCTTCTCCAGTTATGAGTTATTAAGCTATCTATTTCGGCTTTTTTGCCGTATTGGTTCGCATACATCACCAGACGGCTTGTGGCATCTTTACGGCGGTTTAATATTACATCTTCCACCAAAGTAAGTAGGGGTTCGGGGATTTCTTCATACACGGGCAAGGCCCCTGCGTTCACGATGCCCATATCGAGTCCGGCTTGTATGGCATGATAAAGGAAAACAGAATGTATGGCCTGGCGTATCTTGTCGTTGCCACGAAAACTAAAAGAAAGATTACTAATTCCTCCACTGGTTCTTACACCATGCAAATTTTCCTTTATCCATTTCACGGCTCTGATAAATTCTACAGCATATTGATTGTGTTCGCTCATGCCCGTAGCGATAGCCAATACATTGGCATCGAGTATAATGTCGCTTGTATGGAAACCCACTTTATGGGTGAGTAAACGAAAGGCTCTCTGGCAAATGGAGATTCTTCGTTCGAAAGTATCGGCTTGTCCGTTTTCGTCGAAAGCCATCACTACAACCGCTGCACCATAATCCAGAATAGTCCGTGCATGTTGTATAAAGACTTTTTCTCCTTCTTTGAGACTGATGGAATTGACGATACATTTTCCCTGAGAACATTGCAGCCCGGTGTCTATTACACTCCATTTGGAAGAATCTATCATCAAAGGAATCCTTGCAATTTCGGGATCAGACATGAGATGGTGAAGAAATATCTTCATGCAACGTTCGGAATCAAGGAGAGCGTCGTCCATATTGATATCGAGAATCTGAGCTCCGTTTTCGACCTGTTGACGAGCCACCTGAAGGGCTTCTTCGAATCTTTCTTCTCGAATAAGGCGGGCAAATTTCTTAGAACCGCTCACATTGGTTCGTTCTCCAATATTAATGAAGTTGCTTCCCGGAAATTGAACCAGAGGGTCAAGTCCACTGAGCATAAGAGCTTCATGACGAGGAGATGGAAGATGTGGCTGGGAAAGATTTACCATTTCCACGAGTTTTCGAATGTGCTCGGGGGTCGTACCACAACATCCACCAATAATATTCACTTTGGAAGCATGAAGAAGAGGTGCGAGATCATGGGCCATTTCATCGGGCGACTGCTCATATTCGCCGAATTGGTTGGGCAGGCCGGCATTGGGATAAACACTTATGTAAAAAGGTGCCTTGGAGGCAATTTCTTCTATATATGGCCTGAGTTGCAGGGCTCCCATCGAACAATTGAAACCAATGCTCAGCAGCTCGGCATGTGAAAGAGAAATGAGGAATGCTTCGGGTGTTTGGCCAGAGAGGGTACGGCCGCTAGCATCGCTAATTGTTCCTGAAACCATGATGGGAAATCTGCGTTTTAACCCCCTGGCAGTCATCACAATGTCTTTCCCTTTTGCCTGAAGAACCCTTTTGCAAGCCAACAAAGCCGCTTTGGCATTCAAGGTGTCGAATATCGTTTCGATTAACAGAATATCTACTCCACCATCGAGCAAAGCCTCAACCTGAGTAACATAAGCCTCTTCCATTTGCTCGAAACTTATGGCTCGGTTAGCTGGATTATTTATGTCGGGAGAAAGTGAGAGAGTTTTATTGGTGGGGCCAATAGATCCGGCAACGAATCGTGGTTTCGTTGGTGTGGAATATTGTCTGGCTACCTCAATAGCTAGGCGGGCAGCCTCATAATTCATCTGGTAAACAAGATGTTCGAGTTTATAATCGGCTTGTGAGATGGCATTTGCATTGAAGGTGTTGGTTTCAATGATATCGGCTCCCACCTCCAGATATCGCCTATGTATTTCTTTGATCAGGTCGGGCTGAGTGAGGCATAAAATGTCGTTATCTCCTTTCAGATCAAAAGGATGATGTTTCAGGAGTTCTCCCCTGAAATCCTCTTCTTTCAGTTGATACCTCTGGATCATAGTTCCCATGGCTCCATCCATTACCAGCACTCTCTCCTGAATGATTTCGTAGATTGTTTTTCCCATTGGTTTCGATTCGAAGATTTAATAATGTATTTTGGATGCTGTCTTTAAAATTTTATTGATTTAAAGTCGAGATCTGTTTTCTCACGAAGGTGCTATCTAATATAAAGAAGGATGTGGAGATGTGCATAAAAAAACTCCCTACTGGGTAAATGCCCAACAGGGAGTTTTGAGTCGTATAGAATTACTCATTACCTTATTGAACTTATCTTTCCCAGTTTTAGGGCAGGAGTTGGCACCTTACCACGAGGGCAGGTTGCCAAGGTTTCACAGGGCCATTCCCTCCACCTTTCTCGATAAGCCTCTTCATGCAAAGAACAGACTGCAAATATAAAGAACTTTTTCGAGTATAATAATACCAGAGTACTGAAGACCTTTCGAAAAAATGTGTCAGCTTTCTTTGGTCGACATTTTATTATCCAGCAGACGCATTCTTTTTAGAATAACCCTGAAAATATGCCTTTGTTTGCATGTTGGCATAAAGAATGTTCTCATTTCTTGTCTTGCGGTGCTTCAAGAAAGATATGAGAAAAGCTTAGGCGAGTTTGGAACCAAGTCCCACACAGCAATATATTTTTGATTTTTTAGATAAGACCAACTACATCGAATATCCATTCATCGAAAGAGCCATTAGACTGTTGCCTGAAATTTTCGATTAAGGACAACAATACACTTAAGATAAATTGAAGATAAAGCTGCCATCGATCACAAAATCTTTCTTATTTTGATTTCAAAGAATACATAGATGAATAGCAAACGAATGTATGAATGCTTCTTAATTTGAGTGATATTTTAAAAATCTTTGCTGACTTGATGAATGATTTAATATTTAGGAATAAAGACAAAAGGAAAATAGAATCAGTTGCTTTTTATAGGAAGAACAATGAAGCACCGCTCACGCTGATAATAGCTCCGACAATTTCTTTCCAGACGATTTTTTGGTGAAACAGGATGGCCGAAGGGAGAAGGATCATGACTGGCGTAAGGGCCATGAGGGTAGATGCAATTCCGGTTTTGGTATGTTGGATAGCGATGAGAGAAAATGATACGCCCAAGAAAGGTCCAAAAATAGAGCCTATCAAGATGCTTTTCATGGCTACCTTATCGTGAAAGGTTTTTTTCAAGGAATTTGACTGATGCAATGCAAACGAAAGAATGGGAAAACCCAATGCACCGGCCATAACTCTTATTTGCGAAGAGGCGAAAGCATCGTAATCTCTCATGCCGAACTTACTCAGAACCAGTCCAATTGATTGGCCGAGAGCTGCAAAAATAGCATATAAGAGTCCACGGCGAGGAATTTTCAAACCTAACTTGCCATTGTTGGTGGTAAGCACCACGAGAAAGATTCCACTCAGTGTGAGGGTCATACCTGCAATATGTTTTAGCGAAAGTTTTTCGGAAAGCAGGATAAAACCCACCAGAGCTGTAATTGGCGGTACGAGAGTTTGGACGAGCATGGTAGTTCTTGATCCCATGATGGTAAAGGATTTAAAGAGGAAATAATCTCCGAAGACGAAACCAATCAAACCCGAGAGGATGAGCCATATCCATGCATGCAATGGTGCATCGATGGGGAGAGGATGTCCGCGATAGATCCAGCAAAAGATAAAGAAATAGATGAAGGCCATGGGAAGCCGCAAAGTATTCACCCTAAGGGAGCCCACTCTTTTGCTGGCCACTTCGAATGCCATGGCAGTGGCCGTCCAGAAAATAGCAGTGAGCATTGCGGTAAGTTCTCCCCAAGGCATCATACTTTCCACAAATGAGGTGCAAAATTAACTTAAGTAAGTCGACATAACGCTTTTTTTCTCGTATTTCGATTTTTCATCTTACATAAATGGTTCAAACCCAGCCTGCAATTCTTTTCTCGCCAATAGGCAGAACCTTTTAGAATTTGACGTCAGAAGAAGAAATTTAATAAGGAATTCGCGTTTGTAGGTGATGGGAGTAGGCCTCAAAAGGGTGATAAGAGTGATTATTTAGAGAAGGTAATGAGGTAATGCTATGATGCAATAATCAAAACCACGACAACCTGATTAAAACCGAATGAGGTGTTTGAATTTACTGAACTTTTCTGCAAAATTTCATTTTGAAACTTAGCAATAATCATAACTGCCCTCCTTCCTCTCATCCTTATTATTTTTTAGATATCATTGATAGATTGAACAAACCGGTTTGTCGATAATCTCGATAGGTTCAAAGAATGCCCTGCTTCTTTCACTTCTATGATTATTATTGGAAAAGAGGGAGTTGTCGATATTCTCAGACCGTTGATAGGTTATACAAAATACGGGATGAAGTTGAAGATGTCGGTTTCTGATTTATCGCAAGCAGAGAAGGCAGAAACAGTATGGGTAAGGCCTCAAATTCTGTCAGGTGAAGTTAACTGTAACCTAATTTATTTAAAATCGATTGTTATTCAAAAAAGATGATTTTCATTATTGATTCGAGGTCGTTTTGGCCGATCTAAGGGCTTTTTCTTTGTAATAACAATATCGTTCCTGTAAATACATTTTATGCACCGGCATTTTTTCGTATGGGATTTTGTGCTGGAAATGAAGAATTATTTTTATTTTAATTGATGAGTTAATGAAGAATGTTGTAGTTTTACTCAGAAAATTTTGCAACAATATTTCTGATGACGAAAAAATCACGCCATTCCTCATCAAGAAGACATCACAAGCCAACTTATTGGGATAGAATATTGATATCGTTGGGATTAAAGAAAAAACATAAGTCACAAAGGCGATATTCTTCCCACTTTTCTTATTTTAACCGTAAGGTTTTGGACGAAGAACCTGAAATCTCTGGTAAAAATACGGAAACTGACCAAAATATACTTGATGAGCCCGAAATTAAAGTGGAAAGCGGTTTGGAGATCGTCGAGCCGTCTGACAGTTCAATTTCATCGAAACCACAAGTTCAGGTCCTATTATCCAGCCAGTGGGTAAAATCTTCTGAAAGAAAGCATTCTCATCACAAGAAACATAAGGGGGGGCATCGAAAATCAAGATACAAGAAGCCTAAGAAATCATCGGGTTTTAAGTTGTTTTTTAAAAATTTTTTTATCCACATCAAAGAACCTTTATACAATTTCTTATTTTTTTTGAATTTTAGGTCGGCTCCGTACGATCCCTTTCTGGATAGCGAAACGGTTCAGCCAGAGGAACGCAAACCCATGCGTATTCAGCGGTATGCGGCATACGTCATTCAGTCGACACTTGTATTTATTATTTCCTATATTATTGCCTATTTTATTTATCAGTTTGCCATTATATTCATGGCGGCTCACTTTGGGATAGATTCGGTTTTGTATTATTATGAAGTGATGTTTCCCATTGGCGATGCTTCAAATTTATGGACTCCATTCAACATCATCATGATCACCCTTGCAGGGCCTGTTGTTTCTTTGATTTTTGGGTTGATATGGTACAGATGGGTAATGCGTAAGGTAAAGCGACCTGCAATGAAGCTGTTTTTCCTCTGGCTGGCGTTTCATTCGTTCAATATGTTTTTTGGGGCATTCGTAGCTGGAGTCATCACCAATCAGGGCTTTGGATATGTGGCCAACTGGCTTTACCTGGGGATCCCACTGAAAATATTCTTCTCGTTAATAGCTCTGGGTATTTTGACATATCTTGGCTGGCATTCCACCCCTCATATTTTATCCACCACCAATTCGCCTCGAAGGATCAATCGCTACAACCGTTCCTATTTCATTTTAAGCCAGATGATTATTCCATGGTTTATAGGTTCACTTTTAATGCTTTGGATTAAAATTCCCAATCGAACCCCTCAACACGAGAACATTTTGCTATATGATATCATTATTTTAGTAGCAATGGCGTTCTTGGTAATCCCTCCACTTTTTAACCATCAAAACCAGCCATCTGAAAGTAAAAAACGTTATTTACATAAAAAGACTTCATTTGCTTTCCTTTACCTTTTTATCGCCGCCATCTTGATTATAGCTTATCGTTTTGGACTCGAAAGAGGTTTACACATCGTTATGCGGTTCGATCTATCGCTTAGTTTTTATCATTGATTATTAATGAGTTAGAATAAGAACTTTTTGAGTGATTCACCAAGAGCATGCCGTTATTCATTAATTTACTTTATTTTTGCAAAGTTTAAAAAGATTGAGGGGCATGTAAACCAATCAATAGTATTAATAATTTTTAAAACCAGGGTTATGATCGAAACCAACAGGATTGGAACGCTCAAATGGCATCATATCCTTAATCCCTCGGAACAGGATTTCGACTATCTTCTTGAGCATTTCCATTTTCATCCACTGGATATTGAAGACTGCAGAAGTTTGGTGAATCAGCGGCCCAAAATCGATATCTACGACGACTATTACTTTCTTATTTTACATTTTCCCTATTTCGACAAGACACGGAATTTTGTACGTACTCGCGAAGAAAAGATATTCTGGGGGAAGGATTATGTGATCACAATGGGGAAGATTCATTCCGAAGTATCGGAGTTTTTCCTGAAAACACGTCAGAAAATCGAACAGCATATCGATCTTGATTTCGCAACCAGTGATGCTTTGCTTTATCGCATTTTAGAATATTTAATGAAAGAAAGTTATACCCTGGTTCGATACGTGGGTGATCAGGTAGATCAGGCCGGGCGGATGCTTTTCGAACGAAAGACTCTGCAGACTATTGAATCTATTTCAGTAACGCGTCGTAATATTATCATCCTGAATACGATTTTTAAGCCCCAACTCCCGGTTTTCAACAAATTCGAATCGGGTGAAATACAAAGCTTTGCCGAAAGCATGGAAGAATATTGGGGCAATATACTCGACTATTATCAGAAAATCTGGGACTTAATCGAAGATTATTCGGAATTGATTGAAGGCTATTCCAAAACTTTCGATTCGTTACAAACCAATCGTACCAATGAGATTGTAAAAACGCTTACCCTTGTTTCGACCATTGTTCTGCCTTTAACCTTCATTACCAGTGTTTATGGCATGAACATTCTTTTGCCCCTACAGGAAAACAAATATGCTTTTCATATCATTACTGCTGTAATGGTGGCTTTAGCAGGTTTTATGTTGTTTTATTTCAAGAAACGGCATTGGATGTAGACAGTTCGGGGAAATGGTTCTATAGAGAATTAATAATAAATGGCTTCCTCGAAGGGGATGGGAAAATCGTTCAGTTCGCATCTGAAGGCGAGGAAATCGAGGATTTTCTGGGCGAGTTCGTCGTTTAACAGTATAATGTCGAGATGGATGACAAGGTCGATATGATCCTTTTTGTTCTTATGATGATGTTTTCCCGTATTTCCATCTTCGTTGATGCGTTTTCGCTCGAATAGGTCCTGCCTGATTTCGAGGTCGATTTTGTCGAGATGTTTCGAAACGTTTATAAAAACCACCCTGATGTGCTTGAAGTGTGTGGGGAATAATTTAGCCCATAGTCTTTTGCTTTTGTTGCTACGGATGTGCCGACTGCTCGAAAAGATGTTCAAATAATTATTGAGGCGAGTTTGTTTTGTCTTGTATTTGATTTTTCCAAAAGGCTCACGAAATTCGGCAGGCAGCGCATTAGCCCTGTTAATCAGGCTTTTTATCTTACCGATGAAAGCATCATAAACCTCTTGATTCTTCTGATAATTTTCTCTTACCCTGTCAATTCTTACTTGCAGGCGCTCGGATTGCCCCTTGAATTCTTCTCTTCGTGAACGTCTTTCCGCTTCTTCCAACCAGTTCGACATGCACTTTTGCTTTTGGTCAACTATCGCATTAATTCCTTGCAAATTTAATTATTTTAAAGGCCTTGGTTATTTAAACCCAAAAAGATTGTAACAAAAATTTCATTCCTTTATACATTTGTTTTTATATATAAAGTCTTTGTTAATCTTGTTTCAAGATAAATAGATTACATTTGCCCAGAGCAATTCGCATGAAAAAGTAGAAACACATAAATTACAAATGGAAGCTTCGGCATATAAGATTTTAGTGGTTGACGACGAGCCCGATGTCCTTGAGTTTTTAGGATACAATTTACAGCGAGAGGGTTTTCTCGTTTTTACAGCCAATAATGGGTTCGAAGCAATTGAAAAGGTGAAGGAAAGCAAGCCTCATTTGGTTTTGCTCGATTTGATGATGCCTGGGATGGATGGGATGGAAACCTGTCAAGAACTTCGAAAAATTGTTTCTGGGCAAGATATGTTGATTGTTTTTCTCACCGCCAGAGGCGAAGATTACTCTCAGATAGCCGGGTTTGAGATGGGTGCCGACGATTATGTTACGAAACCCATTAAACCCAAAGTATTGATCAGTCGGATTAAGGCCTTGCTACGTCGTATTCAGCCAGCTGAATTGGAAAAGATAATACGGTTCGAAGGTTTGACCATTGATAGAGAACGATATGTAGTAATACAGAATGACGAAGAAATCATCTTGCCAAGGAAAGAATTCGAATTGCTTAGCCTGCTGGCTTCGAAACCAGACAGAGTCTTTACCCGTGAAGAGATTTTTGAACAGGTATGGGGCAATGATGTTATTGTAGGGGAAAGAACAATCGATGTTCATGTGCGGAAAATCAGGGAAAAATTGGGAATTTCGATTATTACGACCGTAAAAGGGATTGGTTATAAATTCGAAAATATAGGTGATGAGTGAGGATGATTGTTCTTTCGATAAAATTATGAGTTTTGTTCCTGATATATGAAGAAGATTTTCCGGTTTTCCGATTCCCGTAAAGTTGCTTCCCTTACTGCTTTTTCAACAATTGTGGCTTATGGCATTTTTTTAGTCATTATCAATTTAATATATCAACAACCCGTTGGTATTCAATTTCTTCTATTAGGCCTTGGAATCTGGGTAGCCGTATATTTTATCACGCTTTTCTTTGTGGATAAGTTCATTTTCAGTAAGATCAGAGTCATTTATAAGACCATCCATAGTCAAAAGGTTCCCAAGGGAATAGACCCCAGGCAAACCATCGAAGCCCATTCTGTTGAAGATGTGCAGCGTGAAGTAACCGAATGGAGCGATGAACGTAGGGAAGAAATAGAGACTTTGAAGGAGCTCGAAAAATACCGGAGAGAATATATAGGTAACATTTCTCATGAATTGAAAACTCCGATTTTTAACATTCAGGGATATATTCTTACGTTGCTCGATGGAGGGCTCGAAGATCCAAACGTGAACCGGAACTATCTTTTGAAAGCCGAAAAGAGTGTAAATCGGATGATTGCCATCATTGAAGATCTCGAAATGATCAATTTATTGGAAGCAAATGAATTGAAACTCAATATAATACGGTTCAATCTCGTGGATTTAGCAAGGGAAGCCGTTGAATCTCTCGAGATGAAGACTAAGAAAAGAGAATGTGAAGTGTTTATCAACCATAACATAGACCGCCCCATTTATGTTTTGGCCGACAGGCAAAGAATACTTCAGGTTTTTACCAATTTGATCGATAATGCTATAAAATATGGTAAAAAATCAGGAGGGCGAATCAAGATAAGTTTTTTCGATATGGACGAGAACATTTTGGCTGAGATTACCGATGATGGGCCGGGTATATCACAGAATGATCTAACTCATATATTCGAGAGATTTTACCGCCTTGACAGAGGTCGTTCGAGAGAAATGGGCGGCACGGGACTTGGACTGGCCATTGTAAAGCATATCATCGAAGCCCATCATCAAACCGTGAATGTGCGTAGCAGCATAGGCGTGGGAACTACCTTCGGCTTTACATTGAAAAAAGCCTGAACCTTGCTAAGAATTCTTACCGGCAATTACATTTCATCCTTATTCGAGAATCAACTAATTTTTCTTCTCTTTTTGATGTTTCGATGAAGAGGGTGGGTTACTGTATGTTTTAGTCATTATCAATTTCCCATCATGGCTGTAAAATTTCCAGATACCAGTGGGGCTGCCTCGATAGTGAACGCCTTCGCTGCTTTTCTTACCGTTGGGATAAAAAGATATGAAACTACCATGAGGTTCGTCATTTAGAAAATCTTGCTGACGAATCAATAAGCCATTGGGCTCATAAAAGAAGGCAGTTCCTTGTCTACGCCCATCTGTATAATTGGCTTTGCTTTCCATCGATCCATCTTGATAGTATTCTGTCCAAAGACCATTTTTCCTGCCATTCACGTAATATCCTTCGTATTTCTTATTTCCGTTGCGATAGAAATAAGTCCATTTACCATGGGGGATACCAAGTGAATAGTGATTTCGATAGCGAGTTTTCCCATCCTCATACCATGCTTCCCATAAACCTTCCATTAATCCTCCCTCGAAATAACCCTGATAGTTGATATTCTCATTTTGATAATACTCGACCCACAACCCCTGTTCCTTGTCATTGACGAAGTTGCCTTCTCGAAACCTTTGGCCAGTTTCATAAAATGTTATCCAATGACCCTGACGTTGATCGTCTGCATATTCACCTTCGCGCCATTTCTCTCCTGTTTCGTAATAAAACACCCATTTCCCTGTTCTTTTCCCTTCTTTAAATTTTCCTTCACTACCTTTCGTTCCGTTAGGATGATAAAAAATCCACCATCCTTCCTGAAGGTCGTTATGTAAATTCCCTTCCATTTCTTTATTTCCCTGCGGATAATACCAAATGGCTTTCCCGTTGAGGCTATCGTTTCTGTATATGCCTTCGAATGATTTTTGCCCTGTCGGGTAAAACGTCTGCACAAACCCTTGTTTTAGTCCGTTCTGGTAAGTGATTTGACGAATCAGATGTCCAGCAGTATCATATTCTTCGAGCTTTCCATTACGCTTGCCATGAATGACTTGCCACTCCATGCAAATTTTACCATTTGGATGATATAAGATGCAAGGACCATTTTCGATGTTCAGTATTGAGTTTAATTTTCCATCGGGAAACCAATATTCCCATTTGCCAGCTTTGTTCCCATCATGATAATTGCCTTCCGATTCTTTGGTTCCATCGGGATACCATGTGATCCAATGTCCTATTCTTAAAGTGTCGAGGATTTGTCCTTCCTGTTTTTTAATGCCTTTTGCCTGGTCCCACCATTCATTTACCAGCGCCGGTTGAGATGAAGCTATAGGAGCATATAAAGAAACTATAAGAAAGAAGCAGAATTTTTTCATTGGTTTGGTAAATTCAAAAAACCACAAGCTGCAAAATTAGCTCGAAATTGTAATTGATTTAGGATAAGATCAAATTTTGGCAGGGATGATGATTTTATTCCCAAATCGGAAAATTGTAATTTTGCTAGCCAAGGAAGTTCGAATTCTTCCTTTTATTAACTAAACCAGCCATTTCTGCTAAATTTATGTACGCCTACCTTGAGGGACAGATAGCCGAATTGAATCCTGCTTATGCAGTAATTGACTGTAATGGAGTGGGTTACGAAGTAAACATTTCGTTGAATACGTTTTCGAGTATAAAGGATAAAGAAAGGGTTCGGCTTTATACTCATCTGGTTGTGCGAGATGATGCACAGATGCTTTATGGTTTTGCGGAGGAAAGCGAACGTACTTTATTCAGGCATTTGATCACGGTGACGGGCATAGGCCCTAGTACTGCCCGAATGATTCTATCCTCGATGACTCCTGTTGAACTGATTTCGGCCATTGCAAGCGGAAACGAAGAGATTCTGAAACGAGTAAAGGGCATTGGAACTAAAACTGCTCAGCGTATTCTCATCGAATTAAAGGATAAAGTAGGGAAGGTAACAACTTCTCAGGGAAGTTTACCTGTTTTAGGCAATAGAAATTTAGAAGAAGCGTTATCTGGTTTGGTCATTTTGGGCTTTAGTAAAACCTTAGTTCAACGAGCTTTGGAAAAGATCGTTTCCACACGGGGAGATTCTATCTCGGTGGAGGAGATGATCAAGGAAGCACTAAAGGTATTGTAAAAACAAAACTATCAGTTGGCTTGAAAACGTCTATTATACCATTTATCCGTTATTTTGTTGCTCTTGGCTTTGTGGTGGCTCTTTCGGGTTTTTCCGCAGCCGATTCGAAAGCCAGTTCTACGGATTATTCACTTGCATTTTTTGCGCCTCCCGATACTATTCCTTTACGCTATCCTTTCAAGGACAGGGACCTTTATTCGCCCCCAGCCTCCGAACACCAATTGTTTCTGCGAAACCCCTCGAGCATAAAGGTGAATGTAGAATATGACGGAGAATCGAATCAATATATCCTAACTGAAACTATGGGTTCGCTTCAGGTAAGGCCTCCATTGGTGATGGATTTCAAAGAATATATGGAATATGATGCATCGCGAGCTCTGAACAGTTACTGGCGTGAGAAATCTTTGAGTACTAAGGGAGAAAAGAGCGATGGTATTATACCTTCCATTTATATTGGAGGACAGGCTTTCGATAAGATCTTTGGCGGAAGCACCATAGATGTTCGTCCCAATGGTTCGGCCGAACTGATTTTTGGCATTCGATCCAATAAAAATGAAGATCCTAGCCTTGCAGTCAGACAAAGAAAAACCGTAAACTTCGACTTTCAGGAAAAAATCCAAATGAATGTCATTGCCAAAGTGGGCGATAAGATAGAGTTCAAAGCCAATTACAATACCGAATCGAGTTTTGATTTCGAGAACAAAATCCAGCTCAAATACGAAGGGAAAGAGGATGAAATTTTGAAACTTTTAGAAGTTGGCAACGTAAACCTTCCTTTGAATTCTACGCTTATTCAGGGCAGTCAGAGCTTGTTCGGTGTAAAAACCAAGATGCAATTTGGACGTACTACCATTACTGCGGTGGTTTCGCAGCAGCAAAGCGAAACGAAAAATATTACCGTTGAAGGTGGTGCTCAGACTAACACCTTCAAACTCACCGCCGATCAATATGAAGAAAATAAACATTTCTTCTTGTCGCAGTATTTTTACGATCATTATAATCAATCTTTATCTACTCTTCCTATCGTTCAATCGAATGTCAATATCACCAAAATCGAAGTGTGGGTTACCAATATTGGAGCTGCAGTAACCGATAACCGCAACATTGTGGCTTTTCAAGACCTTGGTGAAAAAAACCCTTATCATCCCGCACTTAGTACCACCATGGCAGCTCCTGGGTATCCTTCGAACAATGCCAACAACTTACTTTACTACCTGGATGTCAACCAATTAAGAAATATCAACACGGTTTCCAATTATTTGAAATCGAATGATTTTACTGCAGGCCAGGACTTCGAGAAAATAGAAAGTGCACGAAAACTTCAGTCTACAGAATATACTTTCAATAGTTTGTTGGGATTTATTTCGCTCAATACAACGCTAAATCCCGATCAAAGTTTGGCAGTTGCTTATCAATATACCATAGTAGGCGATACTACGGTTTACCAGGTAGGTGAATTTTCCGACGGTGGAATCAGCTCTCCCAATTGTTTGGTGGCCAAACTTTTGAAAAGTACTGCTGTGAATACTCGCATTCCCCTTTGGAAACTCATGATGAAAAATGTTTATGCTATTGGGGCTTATCAGGTAAACAGGCAGGATTTTATTTTGAATTTGCTGTATTCGGGGAACAACAATGGAGTCCCTACAGGATATCTTACCGAAGGAGAAGTTGCAGGAATTCCTTTGATTCGGGTAATGGGTTTCGACAATCTCGACCCACAGCTTAATCCTCCTCCCGATGGAATTTTCGATTTTATAGATAATGCTGCTACTCAAGGTGGAACAATCCAATCGAGCAATGGGCGCATTTATTTTCCCGAAGTTGAACCCTTCGGGCGCGACCTTCGTCAAAAAATTGGAAACGAACAGTTGGCCAACAAGTATTGTTATGATTCACTATATACTTTAACCAAGGTTGGAGCCCAGCAATATCCCGAAAAGAATAAGTTCCTTTTGGAGGGTTTTTATAAATCCTCAGTAAGTAGTGAAATTTCGCTTAATGCACTTAATATTCCTCAAGGTTCGGTCAAAGTAACTCATGGTGGTATTCCTTTGACTGAAAATGTCGATTATACCGTAGATTATACTATTGGACGGGTAAAAATTATCAATGAAGCTTTGTTGAGTTCGGGTACACCCATCAACATCTCGCTCGAAAGCAACACCATGTTCAGCATCCAGAGCAAAACTTATCTGGGTACTCATATTGATTATGAGATTAGTAAAGATTTCATTCTTGGAGCTACAATTATCAATTTATCGGAAAAACCCTTAACCCAAAAAACTATCCTGGGAGAAGACCCAATTTCGAATACAATATGGGGTTTGAATGTGGCTTATCAAAAAGAATCATTATGGTTGACGCGTTTACTCGACAAGCTTCCGTTATATTCGACCAGTGTACCTTCCAAGATAGCCTTTACTGGTGAGTTTGCCCATTTTATTCCAGGGCATTCGAGTGCCATTGGCTCAACAGGAACTTCTTATATCGATGATTTCGAAGCTGCTAAATCGACCATTGATCTTCGTTTGCCTAACAACTGGTTTTTGGCCAGTACTCCACAGGGGCAAACTGCTCCCGGAATGTTTCCCGAAGCTGCATTAGGAACGGGTTTGGCTTATGGTTTCAATCGTGCAGCCATGTCGTGGTATATTATCGATCCAATTTTTTACGATCGTACGGGAACGGTTAGGCCGAAAAATGTTACGAAGGATGAACTTTCGCGCAATTTGGTCAGGCAGGTACTCGAAAATGAAGTTTTTCCCGCCAAGGAAATTCCCAATGGTGTACCTACAAATATTGCAATTTTGAATCTTGATTTTTATCCTTCGGAGCGAGGACCTTATAATTATGATGTAACTGGAGTTCCGGGTTTTTCGCACGGCATAGATGCCGAAGGGTTTTTACGCAATCCTAACAGCCGTTGGGGAGGAATGATGCGAAAAATAGAATCTACCGATTTCGAAGCTGCTAATGTAGAATATATTGAATTCTGGATGATGGATCCTTTCTCCGAAGACCCTGATAATCCCGGAGGGGAAATTTATTTCAATTTGGGCGATATTTCGGAAGATATTTTGAGAGATGGTAAGAAGAGTTTCGAAAATGGGCTTCCTGTTGGGCCTGAGGTAAAAGATGTAGACACTACTATTTGGGGTCGTGTTCCTAAGAAGCAATCTTTGGTCAACGCCTTCGACAATGATCCACAGAGCCGTCAATATCAGGATGTTGGCTATGATGGCCTTTCTGATGAGGATGAACGCTCGTTTTTCGATGAGGTATTTTTACAACAAATCGTCAACCTTTATGGGGCTGGCTCTCAGGCTTATTTGAAAGCTTATGAGGATCCTTCCTCCGATAATTTCCGATATTTTAGAGGTGCTGCTATGGACAATGATGAACAGTATAAGAGTGTTCAAGCACGATATAAACGATATCAAGGCCCGGATGGAAATTCACCCACGGCCGAACAAACCGGTGAATCTTATACCGCACAGTCAACCAGCCTACCCAATGTCGAAGACATTAACCTCGACAATACCCTGTCAGAAGACGAAAGATATTTTCAATATCGGATAGATTTAAGACCTGATAAAATGGTCGTTGGGGAGAACTATATTACCGATATCTACGAAGCCACGAATATTCCACTCGAAAATGGAGAGCGGGGCTCGGTAAAATGGTATCAATTTAAGATCCCTATTAATGACCCTCAACTCATCATTGGAAACATTCAGGATTTCAAATCTATCCGCTTCATGAGGATGTTTTTCAAAAACTGGCAAAAACCCATCACTATGCGTTTTGCGACTTTTGAACTCGTAAGGGGCGATTGGCGTCGTTATCGATATGATTTGCTTTCACCTGGCGAATATATCCCTAACGATGAACAAAGCATGACCAAATTTGAAATCTCTACGGTAAATGTCGAAGAAAATGGAAGTAAATATCCGGTTCCTTATGTAATCCCACCAGGCATCGAAAGAGAAATTAATTATGGGACTACCAATTTCACCCGCCTCAACGAACAAGCAATGGTTCTGAGAGTAAAGGAACTTCAGGATGGTGATGCAAGAGCTGCTTATAAAACAACCGGCTTCGATTTCAGACAATATCACAGGCTGAAAATGTTTGTCCATGCCGAAGACCTCGATGCATTAAATCCTAATAACTATGGCGATTTGACAGTTTTTCTGCGTTTGGGCTCCGATTTTACCCAAAACTATTACGAATACGAAATCCCTTTGACCTTTACGCCATGGGGAACGGCAAAAACCAATCCCGCTTTGATATGGCCCGACGAAAACAGTTTCGACATCGATCTCGATAAACTGGTACAAATGAAGCAAGAACGGAATATACAAATGAGGGATGGAGAAACTCCTATATCTTTGACCGTTCCTTATATTGCTTATGATGGGAAAAATAAGGTAACCATAGTTGGTACACCAAGTATTAGCGATGTGAGAGCCATCATGATTGGAGTGCGCAATCCCAAGAAAAAATCCTTCACTGATGCTGATGATGGCCAGCCCAAGAGTACCGAGATATGGGTAAACGAATTAAGGCTCACCGATTTTAATGATCAATCGGGATGGGCAGCTACTGGCCGCCTAACCGTTAATCTGGCCGACCTCGGTAATATTTCGGTAAATTTAGCCCACAGCACACCGGGTTTTGGAAGTATCGAAAAAAAGGTAAATGAACGACAGAAAGAAACCATTACATCGTATGATTTTGCCACTAATCTCCAATTGGGGAAATTCTTACCCGAAAAATTAGGTTTACGATTTCCCATGCATGTCGATTATTCCACCACTGTGGCAAGTCCACAATATAATCCTCTCGATCCGGATATCAAGCTAAAGGATGAACTCGACAGTTATGACGTTTCATCGCAGAAAGACTCGATAAGAAAGCTAACGGAAGATTATACCCAGCGAAAGAATATCAACTTTATGAACGTTCGAAAGGAACGTGTAGGAACAAAACGTCAGCCCATGCCTTGGGATGTGGAGAATTTCGATTTTACATATTCTTACAGCGAACTAAACCGGCGCAACATCGATATAGAATATGACAACAAGAAAATCTACAGAGGAGGAATAGGATACACCTATATGACCAGACCAAAGGTTTACCGACCTTTCGAAAAAATTGGCATCGTTAGCCGCAGCAAAGACCTTCAATTGATAAAAGATTTTAACTTTTCGCTTTTGCCACGAATGTTCAGTTTCCGAACCGATATCAACCGTGAATACACCGAACGCAAACTTCGCAACAAGAGTCAGGCTTTGATATTGATCGAGCCTACCTATGTAAAATCGTACGTTTGGACTCGTATGTACGATTATAAACACGACCTTACACAAGGTTTGAAACTCGAATATAATGCCAATGCCAATGCTTTGATCGATGAACTGCCAGGAAGTGTGGACAAGGACGACTATGGCTATACCGTGAAGGAGAAAAAGGACCGCATACATGAAGAATTAATGGGTTTTGGAACCATGAATCAATTTAATCAGGTATTAAATCTTAATTATACCATTCCCATCAATAAGATTCGGGCTTTTAACTGGATGACTGCTACGGCACGGTATCAGGGAACATATAACTGGACAGCTTCGCCAAAAAGCATTCAGGAAGTCATGGGAAATAAAGCCGAGAATTCCAACACTATTCAATTGAACAGCAACCTGAGGTTTACGAGCCTTTACAACAAAGTCCCTTATTTTAAGAAGGTTTTGAGTACGACTCAAACCCAAAGAGGTGGTCCTCAGCCAGCGCGACCGGGGCAGAAACCTCAGCCTACACTACAAAAACCCTCCCGTGAAGATACCGCAAAGGTCGCTAAACCAAAGAAAGATTACTTCAAGATCATTTCTGAATCGATGGTAAAGATTGTGCTCGGTTTCAAGGATGGATCACTTTCGTATTCCGAAACTAATGGCATTTTTCTACCGGGGTTTAAACCATCTCCTGGAATTATAGGCAACGACATGAATCTGAATGCGCCGGGAATTCCTTTTGTTTTTGGTAGTCAGGCCGATATCCGGCAAAAGGCGGCCATGAATGGATGGCTTACCGAAGATAGCCTGTTTAACATGGCTTATGCCACCAAGCATACATCCACCTTAAATGCTCGATTGACTTATGAACCTTTTAAGGATTTTAGAGTGGAATTCACTGCAAACCGCACTTATGCGCTAAATCATCAGGAATATTTTCGGGTAAACAATGGCATGTATAATTCTTATTCACCCATAGAATCGGGTAGCTTTTCTATCTCATGGTTTAGCTTGAATACTTCTTTTAAATCGCCGGATAAAAACAATGTTTCCAAGCCTTTCGAAAATATGAAGTCCATGCGTAAAGAGATAGCCATGAGGCTGGCACAGCAAAATCCCAACTGGCAAAATGATCCTCAAATCGTTGATTCTACTGGGTTCCCTGTGGGTTATGGGCCAACTTCTCAAGAAGTCTTGCATTATTCGTTTTTAGCTGCTTATTCAAGGCAAAACGCTATGAAAATCAATCTGAATGCCTTCCCAAAAATTCCCTACCCCAATTGGCGAATTACTTATAAAGGACTTTCATCGGTTAGTTTTATCAAAAAATATTTTAAGGAATTTACACTTTCGCATGCTTACCGCTCAACCTACAATGTTGGAAGTTACTCTACCAACGTTTTGTACACCGAAAATTTTGGCGCACCTTCTACTTTCGACGATATCAATAATTTTATCCCAAAATATCAAATTTCTCAAATCGCTCTAAGCGAACAGTTTGTCCCATTATTTGGAATCGATATGACTTGGATAAATAATGTACTGTCGAAATTTGAGTTTAGGAAATCGCGGAACCTGGCATTGAGTTTTGTAAATAATCAGCTCACCGAAATCAATTCCAATGAATTTGTAGTTGGCATAGGTTACCGGTTCAAGAACATTGAGATGACCTTCAAGGGTGGTGGTGGCGGACCAACACAAAGATATAAGAGCGATTTGAACTTAAGGGCTGATTTTTCTATAAAGGATAATAAAACAATTATACGACGAATAGAAGAAGATATAACTCAGGTTTCGGCCGGCCAAAAACTGATTACAGTCAATACCTCGGCCGATTATCAGCTTAATGAAAGAGTAATGATACGGGTGTTTTACGATAGTTCCATCACCAATCCCTATGTCTCCAACCAGTATTCTACCCGAACTTCGATGGGTGGTATCAGTTTGAGATTTACTCTGGCCCAATAAATTTCAACAAGATTTCAAAGCCCCATTTGCTTCAAGGTTTCTTCCACCAGCTCGAAAAGCTCTTCTTTTGTTCCGTTGTTCAAAAATTTATAATCGGCAAGGCTGATGCAGAGTGTAATATTTTGATGATGAGGTTCATCCGATTGCATTTCTCTGCGTTCGCTGGCTAAGAATTCTTCGAAGGTGATTTGATCGGTTTCAGAATTCCTCTGTTTTATTCGTTCGTATCGGATTTCGGGGTCGGCATCGATGGCAAACAAGGTGAAATTTCCTTTCTGGCGTAGTGAATAAAATTCGCCAGGGGTTCTAATACTTTCGATGACTGCATTGCAGCCTTTCGCTAGTGCCTTTTCATACAGGCAATCAATGATGTAGGAAGGGCCAAATTTTTCTCTTAGCTGGTTTGCACACAGGGTGTAATTATCTCGATTTACAGGTTTATTTTGCATGAGCAGAATTTCTTTTAAAAATTCTCTGACCGAGAAATGGGCAAATCCCTTTTTATCTTTCAAATATTCAACGATGGTGCCTTTGCCGGCTCCTAAAGTTCCTGTAATTCCTATAATATGCATCATTATAAATGGTCTGTGAGTTTTACTTGCGTATCGTCTATCAATTGTTTTATCCATGTTGCCGGAGGCGAATGGGGAACAAACTGTCGAATCTTTATGAGCATGTCGGAAGCATCATTAGCTACTATGAGATTTTCCCGATGTTGCTCAATGATAAAACCTGCATCGGTAGCATGATCGAGAAAAGTGAGAAGAGGGTCGTAATAATGGTTTACATTGAGGATGCCAATGGGTTTATTGTAAATATCGAGTTGAAGCCATGAAAGTGATTCGAACAATTCATCGAGCGTACCGATACCTCCAGGCAGGGCAATAAAAGCATCGGATAACTTTCCCATTAGTTCCTTACGTTCGGCCATAGATTCGCAAGTATAAACCTGAGTCAATCCTTGGTGAAGAATTTCTTTCCTTGCAAGGAAACGAGGCATAATTCCAATGACTTTCCCCGATTCCTTCAAGCAAGCATCGGCTAAAGCCTTCATGGTTCCTAAGTTGGAACCTCCATACACCAAGGTTATACCTGCTTGGGCTATTTCTTTTCCCAGATTTTCTGCCATTTGTCTGTAAATGGCATGATCCCCCATACTTGAACCGCAAAAAACACCAATGTTATGAATCTCCATCTTATTAAGCTGAATGAGCAAAGTTAGGAAAACCCTGTTAATTTGCACTAAAACCTGCTGGTTCGTAAAAATCATGTATGAGTTCTTAACTTTATGAAGAATTGAAATGCCATGCTGCTTCGATTGAAAAATAGTATTTTTGTTGTGATAATTCATAAACATGCCGACACTCTATCCTTTGAAGTTCAGGCCCATATATAAGGATAAAATATGGGGCGGACAACGATTAAAAACCCTTCTGAATCATGATTTCAGTCCTTTACCAAATTGTGGCGAAGCTTGGCTGATTTCGGGCATCGAAGAGAATAATTCTATAGTTTCCAATGGTTTTTTGGCCGATAATGAATTGAATGAACTGGTGGAGGTTTATATGGATGAGCTTATGGGTGAATCGGTGTTCGAAAGATATGGAAATGAATTTCCTTTGCTTTTGAAGCTTCTGGATGCCAATGATTGGCTGAGTATTCAGGTTCATCCAAATGACGAAATTGCCAAGGCAAGGGGATTGTCTGGTGGTAAAACCGAAATGTGGTATATTATCCATGCCGAAGCAGGTTCTGAATTGATTGCTGGCTTTAAGAAGAAAATCTCGCGATTTGAGCTTCAGCAGTTGATTCATCAGAAACGCATTTCTGAAGTCTTGAATTATGAAACGGTAAAGGCAGGAGATGTTTTCTACATGCCTGCAGGGCGCATCCATTCTCTTGGCCCAGGAATCGTATTGGCCGAAATTCAGCAATCGAGCGATACAACCTATCGAATTTATGATTGGGACCGTGTAGATGACAATGGCCAAAGCCGGCAACTTCACCTCGATGAAGCCATCGATGCGATCGATTTTAACCTGTATACCGATTATAAAACAAAATATACTATTATTCCCAACAGAACCACACATCTGGTTCAATCTCCCTATTTTACTACCAATCTACTGTATCTGAATCATCCCATCGAGAAGGATTATGGATATATCGATTCCTTTGTGATTTTACTGGCGGTTGAAGGAGAAGTCGGAATATCTGACGAAACTGGTAATTATTCTTTGCGTACAGGCGAAGCCATGCTTTTACCTGCTATTACCGAAAAAGTAATCTTTACTACAGCAACGCCTTCAGCCTCTATATTGGAAACTTTTATCGATTTGGATTAAATCATACTTATTTCCATTTTATGTTAATTCATTTTTATAGAACAACATAGACTTTATTTGCAATCGAATGGTTTGCTACGTTTCGGTTTTGTCCTCATGTTATGCAATAATAAACAGCAGAGAGTTTTTAAATTACGGGGAAATGTTGTAGTTTTGTAGTATCGATGAAATGAAGTTTAGCTGATTTATCAACCCATAAAAACCATTGAATTATGATGACGGAAAAAATTTCGGATAAATTAAAGCCTGGAGTAGTAACAGGTGAAGGAGTAAGTGAAATATTTCGTATTGCTAAGAACAACCAGTTTGCCTTACCAGCGGTCAATGTCGTAAGTTCGCACACTATTATTGCTGCCTTGGAGGCTGCCAGAGAGGTTCATTCTCCCATCATCATTCAGTTTTCGAATGGAGGTGCAGCATTTTTAGCAGGTAAAGGTTTGTCGAATGAAGGTGAGCGGGCAGCCATACTCGGGGCTACTATAGGTGCCAAATATATCTGGCATCTTGCCGAGGCCTATGGTGTTCCTGTAATCATACATACCGACCATGCGGCAAAGAAATTGCTTCCCTGGATTGATGGCCTTCTCGAGGTTGGGGAAGAACATTTCAGGAAGTATGGAAAGCCTTTATTCAGCTCCCACATGCTCGACCTTTCCGAAGAACCACTCGAAGAAAACATTGATATTTGCAAGAAATATCTCGAAAGAATGAGCCGCTTGGACATGACTCTGGAAATCGAACTCGGGGTTACCGGCGGTGAAGAAGATGGAATCGACCATACAGGCATTGAGAATGCCCGCCTTTATACCCAACCCGAACACGTCGCCTATGCTTATGAGCAGCTTCTAAAAATCAGTCCGAATTTTACCATAGCCGCTTCATTCGGTAATGTGCATGGCGTTTATAAGCCGGGTAATGTTATATTGAGGCCTATCATCCTTCATAATTCTCAACAATACATCGAGAAAAAACTCAATACTCCGCCCAAACCCGTAAATTTTGTGTTCCATGGTGGCTCTGGTTCGAGTCAGGACGACATTCGTGAAGCCATTAGCTATGGTGTAGTCAAAATGAACATCGATACCGATACTCAATGGGCGCAATGGTGTGGTATCTTGAATTATTATAAGAAATATAGCGGGTATTTGCAAAGTCAGATTGGAAATCCCGAAGGTGAGGATAAACCCAATAAGAAGTACTACGATCCACGCAAATGGATGCGCGAGGCCGAAATATCTATGGTAAACCGGTTGAAACAAGCTTTCGACGACCTTAATGCATTGAATAGATTTTGAAAATTGTTTTGAAAGCTAAGCTTCTAAATATAAAATAGCAAAATTATTTGCTTCCTGCTCTTCTTCCATATATCGTACAAGAGGAAAGAAGACATTTTACGAGTTATAAAAGGGCAGAGACAATGGCAAAGTGTGATGGAAAGGTTGTTTTAATGGTCGTGGATTTGCCTTATAATTATGAACTTCTCATAAATATTATTAGATTTCGGCGAGGATTTAGATAGTATGGGTTGAGAATGGCCCTAAGGCCACTCTTTATGTAGAAGATGAAAACAGCTCCTTTAGATATTTTTCGAGGAATATTGATTTACCTATTGAATGTTTATGTTGGCATGAAAACGATAAAGCACTTGAACCCGCAATTGTCTATTATCGCTCGAATGGCTTATGTTTATGAAGGTGAACAGGAATGAAGTCGTGAAAAAGGCTTGCATGATTATATCCTCGCAATTATGCGAAGGGAAATCCTTTTCGAAAAGATGGAAAATTTTCAGAGGTGATCGCAATTAGAAGAATCTTATCTCGACATAACACTAATCAAGTCTTTTGGGCGAATACTCATAACAGGAATAGGAGAACGGTGAATCATTTGTTCGGCGTAGGGGCCGAGAAATAAATTCTTGAACGAAGTGGTTTGATCGGTCATAATTACGATGAGGTTTGCATCCACTTTAGTAGCATATTCAATTGTAGCATCGGTTGGGTTTTTACATTTTACCGAAGTCATCAGGAATTTGATTTTGTTTTTTTCGAGATGTGCACAGGCTTGTTTTGCGTACTTGATTACCTTATCCTGAATTTCTTTCATGCTACTCTGGAATAGGGCCAGGACATGGATCTCGGCATCAAACAAGCTGGCCAAAAAGGTGGCATGTGGTACTTTTTGTCGAGTTGTAAGGGTTTCATCAATGGGAAGGACGATACGGCGCAAATCGCGTTCTGGTTTTACTCCTTCGCGTAGAGTTATTACCGGACAATTGGCCGAACAAATAATCCGGTAAGCATTGCTTCCAATCCATAATTCCTCGAATCCTGAACTGCCATGCGTGCCTGTTACAATCATCAAAGCATTGCTTTCATTGGCTTCGGTTACCACTTCTTTGTAAACCTTGCCCTCCCTGATCTTGTATAAAACCGAATTTTCGGGCAGCATAGGTTGAAATTTGCCTTTTAACTCCTCGAGTAATTGAGTGGCTTCATCAATAGGATCATGGTATTTGAAAATGGTTTTTTGATTTTGGTTTTTATTAAAAACATACACCAGTTTTAAATCGGTCATGGCATGTGCAGCAATACTTAAAGCATGTTCGGCTGCATTGACAGAACATTCCGAAAAGTCGACAGCTGCAATAATTTCTTTCATGGGTTTGGGTTTTAAGTTGCTTTAATTATTATGTGTAATAGTTATAATTTAATATTTTACAAAAATTCTACAATTTCTTAATTTTGAATTTTCTCGAAGTAAACATTATCGGGAACTATAAAGGCATTGGGAAAATCCTGAAGCAGAATTTGCCGAAAAGCTTCGGCCGACATTTTATCGCGAAAATCACCCACCCTAACTCTGTAGTAAGGTTCGTTGAAAGTTAAATAAGCTCCGTAATCCGGATAAAGTTCTTCGAATCGTTCTTTTATTCGATTAGCCAATGTACGGGCTTGATTGCCAGATTCGAAGTAGATTTGAATGCGATAGCCTTCGATGGTAGGTTGAAGTTGATTGATTTGAATATGCCTTTGAATAAGAGTATCGATCAGAGGGTCTTGTATAATTTCGACCTTTCCATTGAATTGTCCGAAAGAATGTAGAACGAAAGCGGCCAATAAAAGAATAAGCAATGATAATTTTTTCGACATTTTGGGCTTAAGCTTAGATTTTAGTGTTGGAATGCGAGCTGAGCACTGGTACTGAAGATTCCTTGATGACAATTCGGGCATTGGGCCCGAGTAGAGCTTGGCTTTCACCTAATTCTTGCTCGGTCATTATAGATATCAGATCGGCTTTAATATTTGTAGCGTAATCTAACAAGGTGGCAGTAATATTTCCTGTTTCATAGACAGTTAATTGACTCTTTACGTTGTATTTTTCCAGATATTTTAATGCTTCGTGGGTATTGGCTTCTGTTCTCATGCGTAAGGTGCGTAGTTTCTCGGTTAGAAGCGAAAGAACATGTACTTCGGCTTGAAAAATTCGAGCAAATTCAACTGTAATTCCTAACTTTTGCAAAGTATCAGGCGAATTGTCCACCGGCATAATGATTTTCTTGAGAGAAAATTTTACAGGAGAAACAAATCTAACGGTAATCACCGGACAAGGTGCATGGGTAACTAAGCGATAGGCATTGCTACCAATCCAGAATTTTTCGAAGCCACTTCCACCATAGGTTCCGGCAATAATCAGATCGGCTTCCTTTTGCCTGGCCAGATTGCATACTTCGGTGTATACCTTTCCTTTTCGAAGTTTGTATTCGAGTTTACCTGAAATTTTTTTTTGATATTTTTCGATTATTTCTATCATTCTTGCCTTGGCTTCTTCTCGCATATCGTTACTGGACGAAGCCATAAAGGGCAATTGGTTTACCTGATTATCGACCCAAACAAGAGTAAGATTCGATTTAGCTTTAGAGGCAACTCCCACGGCATATTTCAAGGCATAGAGTGCCCCCGCCGAGAAATCTATTGGTACGATGATATTTTTCATAATTCAGGAATTTACGCTAAGAGACTACAATCTAAACGATAAGGCCTAAGCACGAAAGGTAACATAAATAGATAAGCCGATGAGTTTTTCTGTATGTATAATCGATGAAAATCAATTGTTTGCATTTATCTAATGATCATAAAATTGATAAGGCTAATTTAAGGCAAATTATATTAGAAAGAATGGAATAGGCTTGAAAATGTTAATTTTGCTTAGGCGAAAAAGTGAGATGAATCAAAATTTGGATGCGAGTGGAAAGTCGTTGACTCCGGCCGAACGGGAAATTGAGAAGGTATTACGACCCTTGGAATTTTCCGATTTTGCCGGGCAAACGGGTATAGTAGATAATTTAAAAATTTTTGTGGCAGCCGCATATCAAAGAGGTGAGGCCCTTGATCATGTTTTATTGCACGGCCCACCTGGTTTGGGGAAAACTACTTTATCATACATTATAGCCAATGAGCTGGGGGTGGGGATTAAAGTAACCTCGGGGCCTGTTCTCGAGAAACCGGGCGATCTGGCAGGATTGCTCACTAGCCTGAGACACCGTGATGTTCTTTTTATAGATGAAATTCATCGTTTGAGCCCTATGGTGGAAGAATATCTCTACTCAGCCATGGAAGATTTCAAGATAGACATCATGATTGAAACCGGTCCGAATGCCCGTAGTGTTCAAATTCGGCTAAATCCTTTCACTTTGATTGGTGCTACAACACGTTCGGGGTTACTTACGGCTCCGCTCCGATCACGTTTTGGAATCAATGCAAGACTTACTTATTATACGGCCGATGTGCTCGAGAAAATTATCCTTCGCTCTTCGGGCATTTTAAAAGTAAAAATCGATGAGGAAGCTGCTATTGAAATCGCTCGCCGAAGCAGAGGTACACCTCGCATTGCCAATCTTTTACTGCGAAGAGTTAGAGATTTTGCGCAAGTTATTGGCGATGGCGTCATCAATATGAAGATTGCCACTTATGCCCTGAATGCCCTGAATGTGGATAGCCATGGGTTGGATGAGATGGATAATAAGATTTTGCGTACAATTATCGAAAAATTCGGCGGAGGGCCTGTTGGCTTGAATACTATTGCTACTTCCGTATCGGAAGATCCAGGAACTATCGAAGAAGTGTATGAACCCTTCTTGATTCAGGAAGGTTTCCTTCAGCGCACACCCCGAGGTCGTGAAGCTACGGAGCTTGCCTATAAACATATAGGTAAACTCCCTCCTTCGGTTCAAGGTCGCTTTTTTTAATAAATTGGCTTTCATGGATACTTTATCCATAAAATCGAAGATTCGTCAACAAGCTTTTGATATTGGCTTTTCCAAATGTGGCTTTGCAGTTAGTAGATTCCTCACCTCCGATTTTGAACATTATAAGAAGCAAATTGCCCTAGGATTCCATGCCGATATGCTGTATCTGGAAAAAGAGGCCGAGAAAAGATTCCATCCTTTACTCGTTCATCCCGACATTCGGACCGTTATTGTTCTTTTAGCCGGCTATAAAACTAATGCACGGCAAAAAGATGGAGCTTTTTATTCCATTTCAGATTATGCTTTGATACCCGATTATCATAAAATAATGAAAGAAGGCTTGCAAAAATTATCTTGTTTCATCGAAAATGAATTTCATTCAGATGTTTTAATAAATTTTGTAGATACAGGTCATATTTCGGAAAAAGCATGGGCTCGTGAGGCGGGTTTAGGAAACTTCGGAAAGAACAGTATTTTGTTAACCCCCGAAGGTTCTTATTTTTTTATTGGTGTAATTTTGACCGATCTGGTTATTATCCCCGATGAGGCCTTTGATGAAGATTTATGCAAAAATTGCGATTTATGTATAAAGAGTTGTCCTACACAAGCAATACATCAACCTTATGCTGTGGATGCCCGATTGTGCATTTCGTATCATACCATCGAGAATAAAGGCCATATTCCCTCCAATATTATAGAAAAGATAGGCACCCAGATTTATGGTTGCGATATATGCCAGAAGGTTTGCCCATGGAATCGTCATCAAACTGTGAATTCTGTTTTGTTTTCGCCTTTGCCACCCCTATTGGATATGAAAGCCGAAGATTTCGAATCTGTTACGGAGACTGATTTTAGGGAAAGATTTCATGAAAGCCCCATGGTCAGGTTAGGACACAGAAGATACATGCGAAATATAGAGGCTGTAAAAAATATGGCCGCTACCGAAAGGAAGCGGCCATATTAAAAACTGCTCGTTATTTATCGAATCATGAGTTTTTGTGTCGCTATTCCCTGATCTGTTTTTATTTCTACCAGATATAAACCTGGTTTCAAATGATTCAGTGAAATGGGACTGCTTTCCATATAATTCATTTGAGAAAAGACCTCCATTCCCGTCGAATTGAAAATTCGAATAGATTGAATATTGGCATTCGAGGAACGAATATTCAAAGCACCGAAATTTCGACTTAGAGGGTTGGGATAAAGAATAATCTCGGTGGAAACTGATTGGGGATTGATGCCAGTATAATCATATACTGAAATATAGTCATTTCGGATAATAATTATAGTAGAATCAGATGATGATACTTCGAGCGTAACATCATAAGTTCCCATGGAAGGATAAACTATTTTAGGGTTGAGTTCGGTCGATGTTGAAGGCTCTCCTCCTGGGAAAGACCATATACGCGACGTAAATGTAGTGCTGGAGAGATCGAAGAATTCAACCGTATCGTTGATTCCGATAGTAGTTGGAATTCCGACGAAGTTTCCCCAGTAAGGGCTTCCGAAGATATCGAAAAAGGTAAGATATTGTAGCATCAAGTCCTTTTTAGTTGAGGGAGAAACATTATCGGTAAGTCCCCCAAATTCATTAGAAGAACCAATGGTCTTGTAAACAGAACCAGGATCATTGGCTATAGTAACTATATAAGAGGGTGAAGTATTCATAAATACGGTAAATGCTTGATTTATTGGTTCTATCTTATCGATATAGTTGTTGTCCCCATTGTAAACAAAGCTCATTCCTTCGGTAAATGTGCCTGTTTTTCCGGCAATTGTCGTAAGCGTACCTCCATTGTCTTTCAGCCCTTTGATTTGAAACATTGGATGTAAAGGAGTAGGAGTGCTTTGTTGATCATAATACCAGGTATCTCCACCTTCCATATATATTCTACCACCTTGATTCAAATAGTTTTTAAGCACAAGGCCTTCGGCAGCAGAAAGAATGTGCTTGTTAGGATAAACTCCTAGACATACGAATAAGGATTTGTATTTACTTAAATCGGTGGAGAAGGAGGTAGTATATTCATTTGCGACATTGAGTTGATTCAATGCGGCTTGCATAGTTGGCCCGGAGTTGTTGTTGCCATCAAGATCGATCACTAAAACAGGAATAAGGCCAATTGTCAAGGTAAAGTCATACGAAGCAGTCCAACCAAAATCTCCCATGAGCGTCAAAGTAATCATGGCCTGATAACCTGGAGGGACGGTTGGAAGAGCCGATATCAGGAAAGCTTGAGATTGGGAACCAAGGGGCAATATATCTCCATAAGTAGCTTCCTTCGTACTAATTAGAAGATAAGGATCTGCAGTGGTGAGAGTACCAATGAGATTATATGCTGCTGAAGATCCAATATTGATAACAGGAATGTTCACATAAACAGATTCTCCTGCATCGAAGCGCTGATTGTTGTTTCCAAGGCTGTCGTTAACACTTATTTCTCCCTCCTGTAAAACTGGGGCATGTGCCTCGAGCGAAAATTGGCTTGTCCATGAATTAGAAGAATCTTGAACGATTAAAGTGAAGGGTATAACTTGGTGGTCGGGAATAAAAGGGGATACTGATAATTGAAATCCTTCATCTACGCTAATAATCTCGCCTGCAGGTATAGTGCCATAGTTTTCAATCGAATCGGTAATTTCGACATAAGGGCTAAGAGAGCGTAAACTTACCCATGTATTGACAGATGAATCCACCCCGATGTTTTTAACGGAGATAGTCAGGTTAGATGATTCGGAATAATCGAGCAAACCATTACCATTGCCTGTTGTAAAATCAGCTATTTGGGTGCTTTCATAAATAACATAGGGACCTACTGCTGGAATAACGGGGATTTGTGCAATTAGGGGAATATAATTATATTCGACTACAGTAAGTGTAAGCGTATCATTGGGGGTAATCAAAGGCGTAAAATTAAGAGTAGCCGTTCCGTTGGCTACCCAAGTGGTATTGAGAATAGTGCCATTATTCGAAAGAGTAACCCGGGCGCCATTTACATTGCAATTGATAGTGAAAGTGCTTGCTCCAACGAAGATAGTAGGATTGAAGGTTGCTGAAAGAGGCTGAGGATTTGCGGTTCTGACCATTAAGCTGGGATCGCCAAATACTGTCCATGTATCGGCCATATTAGAACCATCGGTTCCGTAAGAATCTATCATTTTGGCACAACCATTCAAAGATAAGCCAGCAAAAGTCCTTCTGATATTGTTAGGATAGGTTTCTACGAGTATGTCCACCATCTCGTCTTGTCCTTCCATAGGTGAATTCCAGCTTTGGTTGATAGTAGAACCAAGAAATGAGATAGCACCCGTTGGCTGGTTATTTTGAGTTGCTCTGAGCCATGCCTCTGCAAAACAGGTAGTATTCATAAATTCGCCGTTTACGCAAGCTACTGCCCAAATAAAAGGCAATTTACCTACATTGGTGAGCTGATTTACATTGGCATTGCTGAATCCCGATGTTCCCCATGAGGTAGTACTTCCATGACCGGTATAGAGTATAATGCTGGTTCCATTGTTTACCTCGCTTGAAACCATAGCTGGAGTTGGATTTCCTGGAGCATCATTACCACCCTGCGAACCATCGAATAATTCCGGATTCCATGTATAGGTATAACCTAACAGATCCGTTTGCATATTTCTTACGTGCTGATAATCATATTCTCCGTCGTCACCAGGTCCTTGGTCGGAGGCTATGCCAAGGCAAGTAGTATACCAGTCATCATTAAGGAAGGAAGGATTCTTTTCGTATTCGAGGGTGCGGCTAACTTGAGTTTGTACATGAGCCACATTTTCGGCAGAAAAACGACCGATAAATACATCGATATAATGGTCGTTGCCCACGATGTATCCATAGGCATTATCGCTGGGTCCTCCCAACCCACTTCCTGTATTGGTAGGAATTTGAGGCCCATCGCCTACCAGCAGTACGAAAGTTAGAGTATTGGTGTTATAATAATTAACGATATAATTCTTAATTACAGCCGAAGTACTGCCAATAGTTGCAACATTCACCATTTCGGTAGGGATGCCAATGGAGTTCTTCCAGTCGACATAAGGTTGCATGCTGGCCATAAAATCGGGATAACAAATGACGAGCATCTTCCCGAAGTCGGGTAGGGGGGTATAATCGGTAGGATTGTAATTGAGGAATTGTTTTTGGTAAACTTGTGAGAATTCCTGCTGGATTTTAATCTGGGGTGTTTTCCGAAGGTAAGGATTCAATCCATGGTCGCCAATTTTATAAATCTCGACTCTAAGTTCGGAGAACACTCTTAAAACTTTAGTAACCGGATTATAGAAAAATGGGTAAACTATGAGGGTTTGGCCACGAAAATCGCGTAATATATAAGGCTCACGCAATTCCCCTTCTGTTTGGGGGAAGAAATGGTTGGATTGATATTCAGGTCCATAGGTATATGGCACAGATGCCGGATCGATGTCGCGAGTAAAATTTCCTTTGCTCGGAGCCACTTCTATACCCGTGTAATCGGTATAAGAAGATGAAAGAATTCTAATTCCCATCATAGCTTCATCGGGGATGATTACAGAAGCAGTTAACTTGGGAAGATCGGGCGCACCGGCCGCCAGTATGCGAGAAGAATTGCCCACCTCGACAATATTTTCGATACCTCTAGGTGTTTGTACAGGCTTCAGATAGAAACCTTTGATCTGGAATTCGATCACAGATGAAGTAATATCAGAGCTAATCAGATGAATGCCTGCTTTCTGTGGTTCCTCGGAGGTCAGAGGTATCCACTCACCGGCTCTGCTCGCCAGCATGCAAAACAACAAGCCAAATAGTAGAAGAAGACGTTTCATGGGGTGTAAAGTTTGGTAATTCAGTTTAAAAAAATTTCATTCGACAAATTTACATTAATCCTGTTAATTTTTGAAAACATTAGGGAATAAAAAACCCCGAGAATGGATCTCAGGGTTTTAAAAGGTAAAGTTTGTAGGATTATTTCATTAAGAGGGCTTTAACCACAATTGAACTGGTTCCTGTTGTAAATCGTATGTAATAGATTCCAGGCTTGAAGGAGGTGGTGTTCAATTGAATTTGATACGATCCGGCTTCTGATTTTTGTTCAATAAGTGGATTAGCAATGGTTTGTCCCAGGGAGTTGAGGATTTCGATCTTTACTTCAGTTGAATTTTGTAAGGTATAGGAGATATTCAAAAGATTGCTGAAAGGATTTGGAAAGACAAGGAAGAAAGCATCCTGTGGAATTTTTGTTATTCCCACTACTTCGACATAAAGTGAATTGCTGGGTGAAGAAACACATCCAAATTCACTGGTTACTATGGTATAGTAGGTTCCAGTTTCGGTTGGGATAAAGTTCTGTTCGGTAGCTCCTAAAATAGGGCCGTTTTCATTATTCCATTGATTCCCTGATGGAGAGCTTGAAACCAGCATATTCCCCTGTAAGATAATAGTGGGGGTTTCGGGCAAAGGGTGAACAGTAACAGTTGTTGAGGCGTTAGCAGTTGAGGTTCCGTCGAATACTTCGACCGTAAATTCGGTTGAGGCAGGAGGATTAGCGGTTGGAGTAGCAAGGGTGGAGTCGTTAAGATAAATTCCTGGATGCCAGATGTAGGAATAATTTCCTGTGCCACCTTGTGTCAAAGTTCCTAGCTGTGTAGAAGCTCCTTCGCAAATTTCGGGAGGGAATGCCGAAGCAATTGTAGTAAGGTTGCCTCCAATACAGGATATATTAGCCGACCACCCTGGCTTGGAAATTACACCATCCGATTTGAATTTTATGGTTATTACCCCGTCAACGTTGTTGGCTGTATATGCCGGTGGATTAGTAGTACCACAATATGTACCTACTAATGGAGCAGAGGTAGAGGTTCCATTGTAAATCTGCAGATAATCCCAACTACAGTCAGAGTTTTGTTCAACATTGAATGAATTGAACGAGATTTTTACTTTTGCTCCAGGAATGCCAGGATAAAATGTCAATACATAGTTTTCATTGTTACTATAATCAGCATTAGGCCCTCCTGAATCATAAAATGCACCATTACAGGTGTTTGTTGAACCATTCGTCATTAAAATTGTTGCGGGTCCGCCTATAATGACTTCTTTGGTATTTTCTGCTTCATATTGATTCATTTGTCCAGCAGTGAATTTAAAGATCAAAGGTAAGGTAGTATTGGGGGGAGTGATAATATTGGCCATAACGGAGAAAAAGGCTTGTTTGTTCTCTCCAATTCCAACTTCACCCAAATTTACCAGTGGATTTAAAGCCATTAAGTAGTTCGAATACAAAGAATCGATATCAATAGAGCATTTTGCATTAAGGGCTACTGCTCCACCAGTGTTCGAAACTTGCAATATGAGGTTGACAGTTTCACCTGGGTCAATTACTCCATTTCCGTTGCCTGTAATCCCATCGTCGATAATAAGATTTCCAATTTCAAGAATAGGTGCATAGAGCTTCAAGTATTTATTGGTGTTCCAGATATTGGCTGTATCAAAAGTGCTAAACGTGAGAGGAACATTATATTGATCATCAACTTTCGGTTTAATGTTGATTCTGAAAGCATTGCGAACAACGAAAGTGGAATTTGGCTCAACGATTTGCATAAAACAAGAAGTATCAGTCAGTATGACATTCGTATCAGCCGTAAAGAGATTTGATGTGGCATTCACAGCTGACTGAACACCTACATTTTTGTAAGTAACATTCAAGAAGACATCTTCTCCATAATCGGCATGTCCATTGTTGTTGCCTAATGAATCATTCACAGTAAAGTTCTGTACGATCAGATAAGGACCTGTAGCGGGGATTACCTGTATAGTGCCAATGTGAGGTTTACGGTTTTGTTTAGTAATGATAAGAGTAGCATTTCCAACATTTGTGAGTGGAGAAAAATTAAGAGTTATAGTGCCATTGGCTTCAGCCATACCCGTCGCAAGCAGATTTCCTTCGAAAGAGAGAGCTGCATAGGCATACTGCTCGGTAGTAATGGTGAGATTATCTGTACCGATGAGCAATGTATTTTGATAATTTGCAGCAATGGGTTGAGGGATTCCATAATAGATCATCAGGGAGGGATCGCCCATCAGGCAATAAATTTCCCAGTAGTATGCTTTCATGCTGGAATTGGACTGTTGTACGGCCATGTTTCCGCCTACAAACATCTGTCCCTGAGTAACATACCAGCTACTACTAGGTTCTCCATGATCATGGAAGGTTACGTCGTAAGCTCCCAGATGATTGGGATCATAAGGAGGATTGGTCGAAACGGTTTTGAAACCACATCCCCACCAGTAATCCTCATCCCAATAAGTGTAGTCGGACCCACCAATATACCCCACAGCACCCTTATTGGCGGCTCTTACGATTTCTTCTGCAAAACAGGTGGTGTTGTACATGGAGGATTGACAACAGTTTCCTACCATCAATGGGTATTTATCTTGATTTTGTAAGGAAGGAATGTTCGAAATAGTAAAACTTGGATTTGCCCATCCCGAAGCACTGCAATGTGCCGTATAGTTGGCATATCCTACACCGTTCGAAATATTTTGAATGATGTTTTGCGAATAGTTACCGCCAGTAGGTTCGGGTTGAAAATAAGTATGAGACAGGATACCATGCTGAAGATTGAAATAATTTGTTGTTCCATAGGTGATTTGCCCGTTGCTATATGTCATATGGCCAGCATCATCACCTGCTATCATTACCGCTTCGCCCAAAAAATTCTCGGAAGGGAAGGAATATTGTTCATATTGTAAAGTTTTATCAATTTGGGGTTGTAATTCATTCAGATTATTTGCCGAAAACCTTCCATAATAAACCTCGGGCAGATTGTCACCCGTGTATTCGGCATAGCGCAAATCGGTAGCGTGACTTCCTGTTGTTCCATTGAAGGCCGGAATTTGAGTCACATCACCAACAAGTAGAATAAAACTAGGAGGCATATATCCTGCAGGAGGATTATTGTATAGATTGGCAAGGTAATTCTTGATAGAGGTAGTGGTATTACCTATATTCGGATTGTTGGTATAGCCTGCAATCACCTGGAATCCTTTCTTGGTTTTCCATTCTATAAAAGGCTGAAGCGCCAGTTGAAACATAGGATCGGATATGATGACATAAGTTACCGGACAACTGGTAATCAGTTCATCGGTAGCCAGAGGCTGATAGTTGATGATTTGGCTATAGGAGGTCTCAAAATAAGGAGAATAATTCTTTTTTTTCAGATCGATACTTTGTCTGATTTGAGCCTCTTTGAAAGAGATTTGAATCTTGGCCGAAGCTACTACGCGTAAGACATTTTTCACGGGGTTGTACTGAATGGGATAAAATTCGAGGTTGGCAATGTTGACCGAACGAAGCATGCCAGCTTCTTCTATACGTACCATTTCTCCATAGAGAAATTCGTCTCTCGAATAAACCTCCGCATCATATACAAAAGGAACGGTGAGTGGATCGTCCTGTTTAGATACAGGAGGCTGAGCTGGAATTAAAGGATGGGTAATCCCATATTGTTCTAAGGGTATTTCCTTGTACTCAACCTGAATCGTCTTAACTTCGGTTTTGGCTCCCAGTGGAACTTCGATTAATTTTTTGATAACCGGTACCTTGGGACAACCAACAATGTTGCTGAATCCATAACCAGGTATGGCAATTTCGGTGAAATCTCCTTGCGAAGTGCTCACCGAATACCAGGAAATGGTGTGGAGCTGATTGCTGAATAAAAAAGCATTGTAATCGCTCGTTAACACCTTAAAAGCATTTTCTCCCCCTGGATGAATGGTGATTTGCTGGCTAAACATGCATAAGGGCAAGAAAAGCAGCAAAAAGCTAAACTGTGTAAAAATTTTGTTTTTCATTGGTAAAATGGAATTGATTTCTTGAGTTCACTTCGAGAATTTCTTGCGCAAAATTAGTACTATTTCTTCGGTATGTTAATGTAATGTATGCGATGAAAATCATTTTTTTAGAAATGAAATGTTATTCGACTCTCAGATAAGCAATGAATGATTTTTGAGTACTTTTTCTTGCTGGAATCCATGAGGCGATTATCCCAATAATCACAACGAAGACGAAAACCACTAAAAAGTCCATTCCCTGCATTTCAACGGGGTATTGACTAATAACGAATGAACTTCCGCTAGTGTTGATCTTGACGAATCCGAAAGTTTGCTGTAAAAAGCAAATGAAGGCTCCCAGCAGTGTACCCCCTATGCCTCCAGCTACACTAATCCATAATCCTTGATATAGAAATACTTTCCGAATATAGGATGTAGGAGCTCCCATGGCCATGAAAATAGCTATGTCTCTTTGTTTTTCGGAAATAACCATCGAAAGCGAACCGATAAGCGTAAATGTGGCCACAATCAAAATAAAGGCAAGGATAATGAAAATAGCATATTTTTCGGTTCGCATGATTTTATATAACGAAGCTTGCTGTTCGTAGCGATTGGCAACTTTGAACCCCGAACCCATCATCTCCGAAATCTTCTTTTGTATAGATTTTATGTCGGCATTTGGTTTTAAATAGACTTCAAAAGCACTCACCTCTGTTGAATATTCCAGTAACTTCCGCGCAAATGAAAGGGGAGTAATTACGTAGGAAATATCGAAATCCTGTTGTACGCTAAACAATGCAGAAGGTCTGATAGCAAGTGAGTTGAAGGCTTCTTCCGAAAATAAAGCCGATAGATTCGATTTTCGGGAAGGAACAAATACCTCGAGGGGATAGAACGCATCGTCTAAACCCATATTCAAATAATAGGCTACTCCCGCTCCCACAACCGCATAAGGACCCGTTGAATCGCTCAGTACGAATTCACCTTGAAGAATTTTTTCTCTAAGATGAGAGAACAGCGGGTAGGTCTGATCGACTCCTTTGATCAAACCAATATGTTGATGATTTCTATATCGGAATAAAGCATTGTCTTCGATGGTTTCACTTATACCTGCAACGCCTGCCATAGAAGAAATTCTGTTCTTGATGTCTTCGTTGGGTTTGAATACCTTTCCTTTCACTGCCGTGATTTTAATATCGGGATCGAAAACGTTATAGAGACTTTGAATTACCTGCTGAAAGCCATTGAAAACCGAAAGGATGATAACCAGAGCAGCGGTCCCGGTTAATATGCCTGCTACAGATATCCCCGAAACAAAATTAATGGCATGGTGAGTTTTTTTGCCTAATAAATACCTCAAAGATATAGAAATGGGCAGCTTCATACCTTCCTCATATTTATTTCCAGGCCTTGACAATCAATCCCGTTCCGCTGGAATGCTTTCGACTTATGTCCATTTGATTCAGCAAAAGTGCAAACGGAAAAGCGATCAAATAGTAAAATGGAAGAAGAATGAAGAATAATTTACTGAGATTGAGCATAACGATAGGGTATTTCATGGAAAGATTCCATGAAATTTTTCCTGGTTTGCCATAAGTGTAATAGGCTTCGGTGCATGAAAATCCTGCTTCCCTTAGTTTTTTCTGAATCATAAGGATATTGTAGCCATCTCTTACATGTTCACCTATAAAGGAATGGCTGGCATTCTCAGAGATATCCTCATCGTGAGGGTGAACATCGGAGCCGCCTTGATCGCTTGGTGTTGAGATCAGAAGCATTCCTCCGGGTTTTAAGGCATGAAAGAAATTCTGAAAGACAGCCTCATCGTTTGGAATATGCTCCATCACGTCAATCGATAAAATGAGGTCGAATAAAGGAGGTGAAGAAAATCTTTCGAGATCAGCCACTTCGAATCTGGCATTTTTCAATCCTGCTTTTCTAAAGAAGGTATTACAGTCATCTACCTGATCGTCTTTAATATCTACCCCCAGGATTTCCCAATTGGGGTGATGTTGAGCCAGAAGATAGGAATATTGCCCGAAGCCCATGCCTGCATCAAGTATCTTGGCCGTTTCTCGATGTTGCGATTCCCAAATTCGAAGCTCTTTTTTTACATGCCAGGTACGTAATAAAAGTAAGTTCAACAATCGGTAAAAAAGAATGCGTAAGCGAGGAGTTCGATTGAAAAACCTTCCCAAATCCGATTTAATCGGGTCGTATTGCATAAGGTTTATTGGTTCAAAAGTTTATCAATGCGTTCAATATAATCTAAACTATCGTCGAGAAAAAATTGAAGTTGAGGGATGATACGTACCTGATGCCTGATTTTGACTCCAAGCTGATAGCGTAATTCTGGCCCGTGCAATTTGAGCTGTTCGAGAGCGGCTTTCTTATCGGGCAGACCAAATATACTAATGTGGATACGTGCAATCTGCAAATCGGGTGTAACACTTACACGGGTTACCGTAAGTATGCCTCCTCCTGTATAAGGGACAGCATCCTGCAGCATAAGACTCATTTCCTTTTGTATGAGCCTGGCTACCTTTTCCAATCTTGTCTTTTCCATTTTCTAACTTCCCTGTTCAATAAGCTTTGGCTTAGATCATTTTTAATCATCTGACGATTTTCGGAATTTTTGCAAAATTATCGAAAAAATACTACAAATTTTTGGCTTTGCATCTTCTATCATTGAAAATATGGGAATAGTTAGAAATATGGCTAGATTAGCGGAGCATTTAGCTTCAGGAAAATTCACCTGCGAATACTGTAGTGAGAATTATCTTATTCGAAGGCTCCAACCATTACTCCTTCGTCCATTTCCCCTGCTCTATGGTTTTGCCGTGATATTGGATATTCCATAAATACAATTCAGAAGGTAGAAATGAAGTGGAGAGCCGTTGTGTTTGGGTTTGTAGCCAGCTGCGTAACACGAGCTTACCTGACAAATTGTAGAGCAAAATGGCTTCGCTAATCTGAGGCCCGCTTTCGATGATTTGATAATCCTTGACGGGATTGGGATACACTATGGCATCGTGGGACGAGTATTCTTACCCCTTCATCTGATGATGGAATCAACCCTAAGGAATCGGTTTTGATAGATACGATTTCTTGGTGGTAATCATTATTCCACCATTCATATTGAGTTCCTCCCAGCAAACACCCACCGTCACTGGTCGCTAGGATATCCCAAAGGCCATAATATACATTTGCTCCATAAAACCTTTGCCATTCCAATCCGAGCGTATCATTTAACATGGCGATACAATACCATGAGGGCTTTGATGAAAATAAGGTATTGTAGTCTTGGTTTTTCGTAAATCCACAAAAATCCTGTTTGCTTCGATATATGAAATATTATTTATATATGCGGGATAATCTACCGTATCTTTTGCTCCAAGATAAGATTCATATAAAATATTATGTAAATTCAAAACATCTTATTATATATACATTAATCATTTTTGAGGGCAAAAGGTAACCCCCCAAAGATAAAAATTTTTCAACAAATACAAAATTTTTTTTAGAATCTTGCTCTTCATGGTTTAGAAAATTTAGACCTTCAAAAGATAAAACTAAAATTTTAAAAAACAAGGGATTTATATGGGAAAAACCGGAGAAAAGGAGGAAGCGAGACGGGGGGACTGGGAGACGAGGAGACGAGGGGACAGGGAGGATGGTGGATAGATAAGTTAAAAGTTTATAAAGTCAAAAACGGTCAACATATTTCAGGCACCGATATCCGGCATTTAATCTTCCCTTCTATCGGGGTGATCATTGAGAAAAGCCTTCCAACCTGTATATTTTTTGACTTCAGAATGAGGATCATCTTGAAAATAATGACAAACTGCGGCGGCCAAGGCATCGGTGGCATCGAGAGATTCGGGAGTTTCTGCTATAGTGATCAAACGACCTAACATGGCAGCAACCTGCTGTTTAGAAGCATTACCATTGCCCGTAACCGATTGTTTGATTTTTTTGGGAGAGTATTCAAAGATGGGAATATTTCTGTAAAGAGCGGCTGCAATGGCTACTCCCTGAGCCCTTCCTAATTTTAACATGCTCTGCACATTCTTTCCGTAAAATGGGGCTTCAATGGCCAACTCATCGGGCTTGTATTCATCGATAAGTGATAGCGTACGTTCGAATATTCTCTTTAATTTTAACGGCTGATTGGCAATCCTGGAAAGACGCAATACCCCAAGGGTTAATAACTCTATTTCGCCTTTCTGGCATTCTATCAAACCATAACCCATAATAGTAGTACCCGGGTCTATCCCTAAAATGATTCTATCTTGCCCTGTCAAAATTTCAAACTTTAGTAATGACAAAAGTAACCAAAAGAAACATCAACATTTTTCTTCAGATTTTAATCCTGATAGGAGCTTATGGTTATTTGGCGTGGAAATTATTTATAGCTCCTTCTACTCGTCTCACTGCACAAAATATTTCTCAACTTTTTCATATCTCGAATTTCTGGCTGGTCATCAGTATCGTCTTGTTGCTCATGCTCGTCAATTGGAGCATAGAAGCCGCTAAATGGAAATATTTAATTTCGAAAATCGAAGAAGTAAGCTTTCCCCTAGCTTTGAAAGCTATCTTTACGGGAGTTACCGTAAGTATTTTTACTCCTAACCGTGTAGGAGAATTTTTTGGAAGAGTTTTCCTTCTTAAGAATAGACAACCCATGAGAGGCATTCTCATTACTATTTTAGGAAGTTTTTCTCAAATCGTAATTTACATGATTTGCGGCATTACAGGTGGAATCATCATGTTTTATCTTTTCCTGCTGCCTCAAAATCCTTCTCTAACAAAACTTCAATGGATCATTATATCGTTAGCGGTTATTATCTTGGCCGTAACCATACTCATCTTCCTGAATATTTCATTTTTGGGAAGTATTCTTCAGAACCTCATTCCCAAACAATGGCACAGAATAAAACGCTGGTTTGCTATACTATCGTATTATTCCAAAAGAGAATTGACCAAGGTTCTCATCATGAGCTTTCTACGTTATTGCGTCTTTTCTTTCCAGTATATTATTTTACTTCGAATGTTCAATGTCCCTTTGAGCGTGGGGAACTTACTCGTGGCACTTATGGTTATCTTTGCCTTATTAGTCATCATTCCTTCTGTTGCGCTTTCCGAATTGGGAGTAAGAAGTACGGTAGCCGTTTTTGTTATTGGTATGATGTTGCCTGTAGGCCTTCGCAACGATCCCATGGTGAATCTGGGGATAATAGGTGCAGCCAGCACTTTATGGCTTATCAATGTAGCCTTGCCTGCTATCATAGGCAGCTTTTTCGTGTTCAAACTCAAATTCTTCAAAGGCAATGGTCCCAAATCATAAGGCAATATGGATAAGTTATCATTCTTGATCTTGATTATTCCTTGCATTTATGCCCTGATGATGATTGCCTTTGCTTTTGGGTGGTTGTGGCTTCCGGCTTATCGGAACGAATGTCGAAAAAGTGTAAGCATCATTATCGCTGTAAGAAATGAAGAAGAAAACATTCCTCAACTTCTGCAAGGCCTCCATTTGCAATCGTATCCTACTCATCTCCTTCAAATCATCATTGTTGATGACCATTCTACAGATCGTACCTTTCAATTGATCGAGAATGACCCTTTGGTTCAGAATATTCGCTTGCCTTCGAACTTGCAAGGGAAAAAGGCAGCCATACAAAAGGGGATAGAAGAAGCCAAGGGTGAAATTCTTCTTTTTACCGATGCCGATTGTTTTTTACCACCTGATTGGGTAACAAGCATGATTATGCCATTTGCTAACGAGAAAATACATCTTGTGGCTGGCCCTGTACAGATAAAAGGAGAGGGCTTATGGGCTAAAATTCAGGAAATTGAATTCTACAGCCTGATGGCAGTCACTGCTGGAAGCATTGGCATAAGGTTACCCCTCATGAATAATGCATCGAATATGGCCGTCAGGAAACAATCGTGGTACGAGGCAGTACTTATGGGTTTAGGAAAGAAGTTCGTTTCAGGGGATGATGTTTTTATGATGATGTCGATAGCAAAGATTTTTGGGTCAAGAAGCATTACTTTCCTCAAGTCTAATAAGGCTATTGTTGTTACCAAAGCCTTACGAAATATATCCGATTTTTTTCGACAGCGTATGCGTTGGGCTTCCAAAACCAAGGGGTATTCTGCAATTCTTCCTCGATTGGTGGCTTTTATTGTTTTGCTGACAAACCTTCTTTTCTTGATATCCATGTTCTGGGCTATTTTTTATTTCCCTGCCTTCAGCCTTACCATCGAAATATTTATCGTAAAATCCTTGGCTGACCTCGTGGTAATGATCCCTGCTCTGCGATTCTTTCAATCACTTTGGAAAATTCCTGCCATTATTTTTCTTCAGCCTTTTTATCCTTTCTATGTTGTGAGTGTTGCCTTAATGAGTCTTTGGGCGAGAAACGTATGGAAAGGTCGCCGAATATAAAAGGTTTAGGCTAATTTTGTCCCATCGAAAGTAAAATGAGGTATTTCAATAAAAATTTTAGATAAAATTCTCGAAAAGAGAATAAACAAATACTGGAGATATTTTTTAAAGAATGACAAATTTGCTGTGCATAGAAAGTTCGACGTCTATTTGTTCCGTAGCATTGGCAAATGAAGGGCAGCTTATGGGATTGGAAGAGACCGAAGACAAGAATGCTCATTCGGCGCGGCTTACGGTTTTAATTGAAAAATTATTGAAAGATAATAACTTAAAGATGAGTCAATTGGATGCAGTTGCCATGAGTCGTGGTCCGGGTTCTTATACTGGATTGCGTATTGGGGCTTCTGTTGCAAAGGGTTTGTGCTATGGTTTGAACATTCCCTTGATTGCCGTGAGTACTTTACAGGCTATGGCTTTGCAAGCCGCAAGAATTTTACAGATTTCTCCTCAAGAGGATGTAGTTTTTATTCCCATGATAGATGCGAGAAGGATGGAAGTATATTCTGCTGTTTATAACTTTAGGGGTGAAGAACTAAGAGAAGTAAGGGCAGAAATTATTACTGCAGATTTATTTGAGGATATTCATTCCAGAATTGTTATTTGTGGAGATGGAGCAGCAAAGTGCCGGCAACTTTTTGAAAACGATCTGCGGTTCATCATTATGGAAAGGCTTCTCGCCTCTGCTGCTTGGTTAGTTCCTCTGGCCTGGGAAAATTTCGTGAAGGGAAAGTTCGAAAATACCGCTTATTTCGAACCTTATTATTTAAAGGATTTTATTGCCGGAATACCTCATATCAAAGGGCTGAAATGAATATAGAGAAAAATGTTAATCTGGCTATATTTGCTTCGGGCAGTGGTACTAATGCCGAAAATATCATAAAATACTTCAAAGACCATGGATATATTCGGGTAATAAGGGTTTATTGCAACAATCCTCAAGCTTATGTGATAAATCGTGTAAAACCATACGAGATTCCCGTTACCCTCTTTGGTAAGGAAGATTTCGTCGAAAATGGCTTAGTGCACCAAAAACTGAAAGAAGAACTCATCGATTATATCATTCTTGCAGGTTTTTTATGGAAAATTCCTGATTTTCTCATTCAACAATTTTCTGGGCGCATTCTTAATATTCATCCTGCTCTTTTGCCTAAGTATGGCGGCAAAGGTATGTATGGCGAAAGGGTTCACCAGGCGGTTTTGGCTGCTGGAGAAATGGAAAGTGGCATTAGCATTCATCGTGTCGATGAAGCGTATGATCATGGAGAGATAGTATTTCAGTTTAAATGCCCTGTTTTGCTAGAAGATACGCCTGAAACCCTTGCAAATAGAATCCATAAGCTGGAATATGAATATTATCCGAAAATTATCGAAGAAGTAATTGTCTCAGATGGGAAGCGCCAAACCACACTTTAATATTCCTTGAGATTCTTGTTAATTTTTTGAGGTATAATTGGTTAATCAGGCACATTTATTTCAACGAAGGATTTAATTTTTTCAAGGCAAGCCATGCCATTAAAGCTGGTCCAGTGAGCAGGCAATTTTCATCTACATCGAAATGAGCACTGTGCAAGGGAGGGAAGGGAAGATTGGTGGTAGCAACGCCAAGTCTGTAAAAACATCCAGGTATTTTTTGAGCATAATAGGCAAAATCTTCTGCCGTCATCCTTAAATCAAGTTCCACGACATTCTCATTTCCCAAAAATTCTTGGGCATTCTTTATAGCTGCTTGGGTTAATGATTCATCATTTTGGAGATAGGGATATCCGTGATCGATAAATACTTCGCAGGTGGCTCCGAAAGCATGAGCCATATTGCTGACAACTCTTCCGATTCGTGAATGAATTTCATGGCGCCACATTTCGTCGAAGGTTCGCAAAGTGCCTTCCATGTGGGCTTCGTCGGGAATGATGTTGGTTCGGCCATTAGCAACGAATTTTCCAAAAGAAAGCACCGTAGGAATGGTGGGATCGGATTCTCGGCTTACCAATTGCTGGAGAGCTACTAAAATTTGTGCACCAATAATGACAGGATCGATGTTTTGATGAGGTATGGCTGCGTGTCCACCTCTTCCTTTTATGGTAATATAAATCTCGTCGGTTGAAGCCATGTATTTTCCCGGCTTAAATCCAACTTTTCCATAAGGCAATGAAGGGCATACATGCTGCCCGAAGATGGCCAATGGTTCGGGATTTTGCAGTATGCCATCTTCCATCATACGAATAGCTCCTCCGGGGTACTTCTCTTCCGAAGGTTGGAAAATACATTTTATAATGCCTGGATATTCATCCGATAATTGTTGCAGAATTTTTATGGTGCCAAGTAGGGAACTTACATGTACATCGTGCCCACAGGCATGCATTATGCCCGGATTTTTCGAACAGTATTCCACCTCATTTTGTTCGTCTATGGGCAGGGCATCCATGTCGGCACGCAAGGCTACGCAAGCATTTCCAGGAATTTTCCCTCTTAAAATGGCCATGATTCCTGTGCCTGCTATTCCTGTGCGTTGATCTATGCCCCATTCATTCAGGGTGTGGCTGATGAAGGCAGAAGTTCCAAATTCCTCGCCCGATAGTTCCGGATATTGATGAAGTTGCCTTCTTATCTGAATGAGAGAAGGATGAATATTTTCGGAAATCTCCTTTATTTGGTCGGCAATAGTCTTCATGTTTCGATTTATTATAGAAACGACTGCATATCACATAATTTTCGATAGAATTCGCCTTGGGTATATAGCGTTTCATGCTTTCCTTTTTCCACTATTTCTCCCTGATGGAGCACTACGATCATATCGGCAAAACGTATGGTTGAAAGACGGTGGGCAATTACAATCGATGTACGGTTTTCCATTAGTTTGTCGAGAGCCTGCTGAACCAGTCGTTCACTTTCAGTATCGAGAGCGGATGTAGCTTCATCGAGGATGAGGATGGGAGGATTCTTTAAAACGGCTCTGGCTATACTCAGGCGCTGCCGTTGTCCACCTGAAAGTTTTGTACCCCGATCACCAATTAGAGTTTGATATCCCTCAGGCATCTGCATGATGAATTCATGAGCGTTAGCTATTTTCGCAGCTTTTTCTACCTCATGCTGGCTTACCTTTTTCATCCCAAGGGCTATATTATTGAAAACCGTATCATTAAATAATATGGTTTCCTGGCTGACAATTCCCATCAAACCCCTTAAATCATCTATCCGATAATCGCGAATGTCGATACCATCCAGAAGTATGCAGCCTTCAGTACAATCGTAAAAACGAGGTAAAAGATCGACCAAGGTGGATTTCCCACTGCCCGATTGCCCAACGATGGCAACGGTTTGTCCTTTTTCGATAATCAAGTTGATATTACGCAAAACCAATTCCTCTTCGTATCTGAAGGAAACGTTCCGATATTCGATTCTCTGTTCAAAGGATTTCTTGGGAAATGCATTGGGTTTTTCGACAATCACTTCTTCTGCCTTCAAAATCTGGTTGATTCTATCAACCGAAGCAGCTCCTTTTTGGATATTGTAAAATGCCTGTACGATAGATTTTGCTGGAGGTATAAGTTGAGTAAAAATTCCGATATAAACCAGAAATACTTCGGCCGTAATGGAAGAATTTTGAGAAAGGATGAGTCTTCCACCAAACATCAAAACGACCACCACTACTACTATACCAAGGAATTCACTCAAGGGTGAAGCCAAATCACGCTTGCGATACAATCGGGTCATCATACGTGTGTAGGCATGATTTTCCTTCTCGAAATGTTCCCGTGATTCATCTATTGCATTAAAAGCCTTAATGATACGAATTCCAGATAGGGTTTCTTCAATCAACGACATGAGATATCCCATTTTTTTCTGGCTTTTTTGGGATGTTCGTTTTAAGCTTTTCCCAACCTGAGCAATTAAAAATCCGCTGATGGGAAGCAAAACCAGTACGAAACCCGTCAGCACCGGCTGAATAATAAAAAGCGTTATTAAATAAACGATAATGGTAATGGGATCGCGAAACAACATTTCGAGCGAGCTCATGATCGACCATTCCACTTCCTGAACATCGCCCCCCATTCTGGCCATTAAATCACCCTTGCGCTGCTGAGTGTAGAACGATAAGGGAAGAATCAAGGCCTTGTAATATAACGCATTGCGAAGATCCTTCACGACCCCGTTGCGTACCGTGGCTAAAAAAAACATGGCCAGATAGCGAAACAGATTCTTTAAAAGGTATAAAACCACAATGAGAATGGAAATATATAGAAGGGCCTTCATCTCACCCTGAATCTCTATCATCTGGCTCGTACTGCCGTAAAAAAACTGCTTGAGTGAATCCGTGTCATGAATACTATGCCAATCGGGATTGAAATCAACACCAGGCACCAATCTTTTGGTTCTGTCGAAAATAATCTGTAATACGGGTATGAACAGAGCAAATGATACCAAACTAAAAATTACGGATAAAAGATTGAATATGATATTAAGCAAAGCCGAACTCCAATATGGAATCGCATAACGAAGAACTTTTAGGCTTTTCAACATTGTGCTTATAATAATAAATTGCAAAGGTAAAATGAACTTTCATTCATAGATGAACCTTTCATTTTAATTGCCAGACTGGCGGGTTCTGGGAAAGAAAACAGGGAATGTCGATGGAATTTTCATGATGCCTCTTTGCCGATGTCCAAAATAAACACCTGGATTTACAGCTCTTCCTAGGCTTTGCTTATATTCATAAAATAATTATCTTTTGATCTTTTTTTACTGAATTATGGAATTTTGACGTATCTTTGCAAAAAATTAAGGTTACTAAGTTCGTATTATTTTATTTTAATAATTTAATTTTCAGATGACTGAAAACAAGCCGGGCAAAGAGAATCCGGGAGGATTTTCTGACCAGAATGATTCGGGGAATGGGCATGAAAAGCGTCTTCGCAAGCCATTGTTTTCCACCTCCTATTTTCATGAAGAAAATAACAATTCAACATCGTCGGAATCGGAAGATGAATCAAAATTACGCAAAAGGCCTCCGCGAAAACGTATTATAGTAAAACCCGCATCCAAATCTACATCCGAACAAATTCATACCACTCAAGGGGAAGAAAAATCCTTCGAAGATCCTTATTATGGGAGAGAATCTTCAGGAGGTGGTTGGACGGGTCATCCTTACGAGCCCCAGACACAATACCCCGAGAAGAAAAAACCTTTGAGAGGGAAGGCCTTTCAGCCTGCTTCCAAAAATAAATCACCTTACTCCAAAGGAAAGTTTAGCGTAAGAAAGTCAAAAATTAAAAAATCATCTCCAGCTCATACACGCTTGCTTAAGAAACCTAAAAGGGAGAGAGCGCCTTTTATCCCGGCTAAATTCGAAGGGCCGGTTCGTTTGAATAGATTTATTGCTGCTGCAGGGGTTTGCTCGCGTAGAGAAGCCGATCGTCTAATCGAGGCAGGTGAAATTATGGTAAACGAACAGGTGGTTACCACTCTGGGATCAAGGGTCAATCAGGGTGATAAAGTGATGTATAAAGGAAAACTTCTACGAACAGAGAATAAATATTACATCCTCTTGAATAAACCTAAAGGCTATGTAACCACAATGGAAGATCCCGCACAGAGGGAAACTGTAATGGAATTAGTAAAAGATGCGTGTGAGGAAAGAATTTTTCCCGTTGGCCGCCTCGACAGGAATACGACAGGCCTTTTGCTATTGACCAATGATGGAGAATTGGCCAAAAAATTAACCCATCCAACTCATCGAATCCGCAAGATTTATGAAGTAGAATTAGACAGACCACTTACAAAAAGTGACATGATGCGTATTGCCTCGGGAATACAGCTCGAAGATGGAGTGGCCGAGGTTGACGCCATTGCTTATGTGGGAAAGGGCGAAGATCGAACAAAAATAGGAATTGAACTTCATAGCGGTAAAAACAGGGTCGTACGCCGTATCTTCGAGAAATTGAGATATCATGTAAAAAAACTCGACCGCGTGGCCTTTGGTACCTTAACCAAAAAGAACCTCCCCCGTGGACATTGGCGTTATCTCACCGAACATGAGGTTAATTTTTTAAAAATGCTTTGATCGGTAATGAAAGAATAATAGTTTTTCTCTTTGTTTTTGGCTCTCAAAGAAAATAATAGAATAGCCCTCACTCATTTATAATCTTATATCTGGAGCTTCCCCTGAATAATTTCGGGTAGTTTATCTATAATAACGCGGTCTTGCAACATAGTATCCCGCTCCCGTATGGTTACAGTATCATCTTCAAGAGTTTGATGATCGATGGTGAGGGCATAGGGCGTACCAATAGCATCTTGTCTGCGATATCTACGGCCAATGGAGTCTTTTTCTTCGTATTGACACATGAATGTATACTTTAAAATATCCATTATCTCGAGGGCTTTTTCTGGCAATCCATCCTTGGCAACCAATGGGAGCACAGCCGCTTTGTATGGGGCAAGAATAGGAGGAATACGCAGAACCACCCTTTCCGAACCATCATCCAGGGTTTCTTCATGATAAGCGTGGCTAATAATGGCAAGGAACATACGATCCAAACCAATGGAGGTTTCAACGACGTAAGGGGTATAACTCTCGTTGATCTCAGGATCGAAATATTGGATCTTTTTCCCTGAATATTGCTGATGTGCGTTAAGGTCGAAATTTGTGCGCGAATGGATGCCTTCAAGTTCTTTGAATCCAAAAGGAAATTCGAATTCTATATCACAGGCAGCATTGGCATAATGTGATAGTTTTTCGTGATCATGAAAACGATATTTTTCACGGGGGAAACCTAAGGACAAATGCCATTTCAGCCGTTCTTCCTTCCAGAATTCATACCAAGTCAATTCTGTGCCAGGACGAATAAAATATTGCATCTCCATTTGCTCGAACTCGCGCATGCGAAAAATAAACTGACGTGCAACGATTTCGTTGCGAAATGCTTTACCCGCCTGGGCAATTCCGAAAGGAATCTTCATGCGCCCCGTTTTTTGAACATTCAGATAATTGACGAATATACCTTGTGCTGTCTCAGGCCGTAAATAAACAGTAGTCGCATCTTCACTAGTCGAACCCATGGCTGTGTTGAACATCAGATTAAACTGTCTGATCTCGGTCCAGTTGCGCGTGCCCGATACGGGACAAACTATTCCCAAGTCGAGGATCAATTGCCGAAGTTCTATCAAATCGTTTTTATCCATCGCAGTATTGAAGCGATGATGGATTTCTTGGAGTTGCTTTTTATATTCGAGAACCCTCCGATTGGTATTGACAAACTGTTCCTCGTCGAAGCTGTCACCATATTTTTTGGCAGCTTTTTCTATTTCCTTTGCTATCTTGCTCTCGATCTTAGCCATGTGATCTTCGATAAGATTGTCGGCACGGTAGCGTTTTTTCGAATCCTTGTTGTCGATCAAGGGATCGTTGAATTTGTCGAGATGACCTGAGGCTTTCCATATCGCAGGATGCATGAAGATGGCAGAATCGAGGCCTACAATATTTTCGTGAAATTGCACCATCGCTTTCCACCAGTACTGGCGGATGTTGTTCTTTAATTCTACTCCGTTCTGTCCATAATCATATACACCGGCCAAACCATCATAAATCTCACTCGATGGAAATATAAACCCATACTCTTTGGCATGGGCTATGATGTTTTTGAATCGTTCTTCGTGATTTATCATGCCGCAAAAATAGAGCTTTTCACTGTTCTGTTAAATTTTTCAACACAAGCTTATTCATTTCGACTAATTAACGAAATGCACGGGTTGACAATACGATCGAGGGACAATAATAATTACAAGGTTTAGTGCGAAATAAGAAGCTTCTCCCATTGTACTTGTTCAACACCTGCCTCGATACTTATAAAATAGACTCCTGAAGGCAGGTTTTCGAGGTTTACGTCCATTCGGCGGATTGAAGAGGGAAAAGATTGTCGTAAAAATAATTTGCCAAAAATATTATAAATGCTGACTTGGACACTTTGAGCGGTATGAGGATTGGCGGGGCGAATATGCAGTGCACCATTGGCAGGATTGGGAAATATGGTGTAAAGGAGTTGATTATTTTGTTCTGATGGAGTTATTCCTGTGGATTTGTCGATAATTTGTAGTGAAATATCATCGAAATAGAATCCATCCTTGTTAATAAACTGATTTGATTTGAGGGCGAATTTGATTTTTAGTTTTTGCCCTGTGAAAGGGCTTAGATTGATTTCTTCATTCACCCATTGGAGGTTGGTTCCCTGATAAACGGGTTGGTCCATCACGAGAGGATTCGAACTAGGTGAAGAATATTTTCCCTGTAAAGCAGTCCAATGTTGACCTTGGTCAATTGATGCAAACACCTGAACGAAATCATAACGACGTTCCGTATCCCACAGAGCATAAAACGAAAGCACGGCCGCCTTGGCCTTGGTTAGATCGAATTCTTGAGTAGATGTAATAGAAGTATTGTCATTGCTCGAATAATTTCCAACAGGCGAGTCGGTAATGGAAGAAGGTGGACTGTTGTAAACGAAACTGTTGTTGCCCCATTTGTTCGATGACCAGTTTCCCATCGTTGTACACTCGTCGGTAAAAATTGGATAGGGAATACCAAAAATCAGGGTAAGCGTGTCGGAATGCGTGAAATAGTCATCTTCTAACGTCAAAAGAATTTTTATTTCATCACCCGGTAAAATATCCTTCGAGACAGAAAAGGAAATGCTATCAGAATAAGAGATGAGCAATTCCGGATGGTTGAAATAAACGGGTTGACCTACTGATTCTATCAGATTACTTAAGGGTAGCAGGCTAACTTTATAGGTAACTCCTTCTTCGAGTCCATAACGTTTGAAATGAAAACTGACAAAGTTTTGGTTTTGAGAGAAAAACAATTTGTTGTGTTGAGTAATTTCACCATACCGGCTTCCGAAACGAATTGCCAGAAAATTTGCTTCTACCTGATCCTGGCATAGAAGAATGATTTGGTCGATGCTAGGCCAAAATCCCTGCATATTGTTGCCGATCTCTGGAGTGAACGAAAAGGCCCTTTGCTGATTCACCTGGCCAGCATAATACCAATCGTCCGAATTACCATTCACCAGATAAAGCATAAGGCTTGCCGGTCCATAAGCATTAGCATTATAATTGGTAAGCTTGAAGGCAAAGTTTTTAAAGATAGGGTTTTCGGCGGTTGTGTCTGTAATGTAGCCCCAGGGATATAACAGGGTATTGCTATATGCATGATAATTGAAAACAAGATTAAAGTCGTAAAGTTGAGCGAAGTCTCTAATCATTTGTATTTCTGGTTCCGAGAAAGCCGATGGACCCCTATAAGTTTCGGATGAAGGGACAGGGCTCGAACCCAGATCATCATAGCCCCACATATACCCATAATTGCGATTCAAATCTACACCATAACTGTTATCCGGGTTTAGGCGCCGGTTTTTCCTCCACATTCCTCCACCATTTGGACTCACCAGATGGTTGAATTCATAACCATCGGGATTTACACAGGGAATGAAAAAAATCTCCGTCGTATCGATGAGCTGGTGAATATAAGGGTTGGAATCATAATTTTCTAAAAGATAATACATAAAAAATAACATCTGCTGCATACCAATGGGTTCGCGTGCATGATGAAGAGCCGTAAATAAAATCCTGTTCTCGCTTTCATCCATTTTGGGATGGTCGGAAATCTTTACCCAGAAAAGTTGACGTCCTTGTTGAGTAGTAAGGCTGCCCAAACTTTGTCTAGCATTAATCAAATTGGGATATCTGGCATGCATGCTATCGAGGTGCATATAAATTTCCGAAAGCGTGCAGTAGCCACCCATTGAACCCAGAGAGAATCCTGTTGGAACTGGAATATCATGGATATTTTGAATGTTTTTAATTCGTTTTTCATTTCTTTCTATATAAAATTCCGTAACATTCTCAATCACTACTTCAAAAGGAATTCCGATTTGAGTTAGTTGTTTCAGCTCATTTTCCGAGAGTTCTATCATGAGTTTATTATCCTCGGTAAAAACGCCATCCTCAACAGCAATGCCTTGTTTGGCCAATTCTGTCAGATAGGTTTTTTCGATTTCTACTCTCGAATATTTTATTTGAGCTTGTAAAAAAATGGTGAATAAAAGAAGACAACAGGTTATAACCCATTTTTTCGGCAATTTTACTTCAAAGTGGAGATGTGGCCAATGTTTTTCCATTTCAGTGTTTGAGCTAAATGTTGAATATCGGAAATCAGGAAATTGGTAACCGGTGCTAAGGAATCATTGTTGGGATTGAAATCATAATACAAAGCTCCTCTCAAGAAATGCTTTGAACTATCGGTGAGATAGAACTGGCAGGGCGAAGCTGCTTCTCGACCCTTGATGAGCCAGAAAAGCCCATAAACGTTAGCGTCGGGATTCTGCACCACGAATTCTTCAATGGAAGAGGCTTTGGGAATGTGTTTCATCACGAAAGTACGAGAGTCTTCGGTGTATTGTTGCAAATTATCGTGTATAGGTTTATAACTGAGGTAAACCGTTGCCTTGAATATAGGGAAGACGATGTCGATCCAGTAAGGGTTTTCGACGGGTTTTCGTGCTGGTTTTATTAAACTATATGCAGGGTATTGAAAAGCATAGGGAAAGGTAGTATCAAAATCCTTGTAAGCTTTTTGCGGAAGGTCGATGCGCAAGAAACCTTTTGGCTTCGGAATAGGTTGATGATGGCATGAAGTCAAAATCACTGCCATGGTCAATACCTCAAACATAAAAAGAGAGAAACGTTTAAACATTATTTTTTTTTATCCTCCTCTTCGTCGTAATGATAAGTAACCCTGACCCCTTTAATGCGTTTGTAATCGGCCGATTCTATTCTAAACTCGAAGTTCTTGTAGAAAATAACCTCATTGGTTGCAGGGAGTCTGCCTTCGAGTTCAAGGATCAATCCAGCAAGAGTATCGAATTCTCCGCTCACTTCATCGAAAATGTCTTCACGAATTTGAAGAATACGGCAAAAATCATTCAATAAGATTTTTCCATCAAAGATGTATGTATTTTCATCTACTTTCACATAGTTTTTTTCATCTTCTTCCTCATCGAATTCATCGCTTATATCTCCGAAAATTTCCTCCAGGATGTCTTCGAGGGTCACAATACCCGAAGTTCCACCATATTCATCTACAACGATAGCAATATGAATTTTCTGACTTTGAAATTCAGTAAGTAGAGTATCTATTTTTTTATTTTCGGGAATATAATATGCAGGGCGGAGATGTCGCTGCCAGGGATAATCTTTCCCTTCATTGAGATGTTTCAACAGGTCTTTGATATACAGAATTCCAACTACTGAATCGGGTGAACCACTGTACACAGGAATTCGCGAATATCCCGATTGTCGGATTATTTGTAACAATTCATCATAAGGAGTGTTATCATTTACGGCTACAGCATCCACACGGGGAACCATGATTTCTCTGACCTGAATGTTTCCGAAATTTACGATGCCTTTGAACATTCTGGCTTCGTCGTGTTTATCTGATGAGGTTTTCGTAATGTTAATGGCCTCCGAAATATCTTTGAGTGAAATGTCATCTTCTCGTTTCTTCAATCTTCGATCCACTATGCCCGTAGATTTTACCAAAACAAAGTTAATTGGTTTGAATAGCTTTTCTAACACAAACAATGGAGTAGCCATAAGGCGGATAATGGATTCTTTCTTGTGCGTACTATATATCTTTGGGCTGATTTCTCCGAAAAACAGTATTATGAAAGTGACTACTACCGACTGTATAATAAAGGTAGCCAGTGGATAATCTTCGACGCTCACTATAAGATTCGTAACATAAACTGAAATGAGTACAATTCCGACGTTGATGAAGTTATTAGCGATAAGGATAGTGGCCAGTAGAAAATCGGGATTCTCGAGCAGGTATGAAGCTCTGCGAAAATAGTTTTCACTCGAATTTTTTATCTTTTCGATCTGGGATGCACTCAACCCGAAGAAAGCTGCTTCACTCGCGGAAATAAGACCTGAACATATTAATAAAATGATGATAGCCAATAAACCCATACTGACATTCAAGGGCGCATTGGCTACCTCAACTCTGCAAAAAATTGCATTCCCACAAACAAAAGATGAAATAATAGAGGGGAGTTCCAAGCATGAATCAATTTATTCCCGTGTCAAATAATTGCTTACGGGCTGTTAACTTTTGCAAAGTTATAAAAAATAGAACCCTTTCTTATCATTTCCATTCTCGATTTAGGGAGTAACGTTCCCCAAACAAGACATGCTGAAATGAATTGGAAAATTTTTCTAATAAGAGAGGAAATTCATTAACAATGATCGAGCAGTAGAGATCGGGTTTTAAAATGGTAAGTCGTCGGTACCGCCTTCGATAGGTGGTATCTCGATGTCAGGTTCGGCAGCTTCAGTAACCTGAGGTATACCTTCCTTCTTGGGACTTAGGATGGTAAAATTATCACCTTGAATCGTGTAGAAGTATTTTTTTTGTCCTTGGTCTTCATATTCCCGGCGTCTGATTTTTCCTTCCAGATAAATCATATCGCCTTTGTGGAGGTACTTTTCAGCAATTTCGGCCAGACCTCTCCATAGCACTATATTGTGCCATTCGGTTTGATCGACTCGTTGACCATCGCTTTTTTTGTAGGATTCGGTTGTTGCCAACGTAAAAGTGGCTTGTTTCCCATTGTTGAATTCGCGGATTTCAGGATCACGTCCTAAGTGTCCTACCAAAATAACCTTGTTGATACCGTTTGCCATAGTGTTTAAATTTTAAGATTTGCAGGTAAATTACCATTGCCAAAAGTAAGAAAAGTTTTCATTGGTGCAACCTTTTTCAAAAAAAATTTCTAATATTGATTTTTCATAATTTTGCCGCTTATTTTCAACATTATAATAATGTTAAGGACACATACTTGCGGAGAATTGAATACAAATCATATAGGCGAGGAAGTTATTTTATGTGGCTGGGTGCAGCGTACTCGCGATTTTGGTGGCATGACTTTTCTTGATTTGCGCGATCGTTATGGAATTACGCAATTGGTTTTCAATATGGAATGGGATGTACACCTGTGCGAGGCAGCACGCAAGCTTAGTCGCGAATATGTAATCAGAGCTAAAGGAAAAGTAACCAAACGTGAAAGCATTAATCCGAAATTGCCTACGGGTGAAATCGAAATTATTGTCGATGAATTCGAAATACTGAACGAGTCGAAAATTCCACCCTTTACCATAGAGGATCAAACCGATGGGGGCGAAGAATTGAGAATGAAATATCGTTATCTCGATCTGCGCCGCAATCCCTTAAGGAAAAATCTGGAACAGCGTCATGCCTTGGCCATGGAAACCCGCAAATATTTATGTGAACAGCATTTCCTCGAAATAGAGACTCCCTATCTTATTAAATCAACACCCGAAGGCGCACGTGATTTTGTGGTGCCATCCCGCATGAATCCAGGCCAGTTTTATGCCCTGCCTCAATCACCTCAAACCTTGAAACAAATATTAATGGTAGCTGGCTACGATCGCTATTTTCAAATCGTACGCTGCTTTAGAGATGAAGACTTGAGAGCCGACCGTCAACCTGAGTTTACACAGATAGACTGCGAAATGGCTTTTGTGGATCAGGAAGATATTTTACAAGTCTTTGAAGGTCTTATTATTAGATTGTTTTCAAAAGTAAAGGGAATAGAATTGGATTCTTTTCCCAGAATTTCATACGACGAAGCCATGAAGCGCTTTGGTTCCGATAAACCCGATATTCGCTTCGGAATGGAGTTCACCGAAATTACTTCTCGGGCAAAAGGAAAAGGATTCAAGGTTTTTGATGAAGCCGAAATAATCGTAGGAATCAATGCCAAGAAATGTGCTCAATATAGCCGAAAGGAACTCGACCAGCTGACTGAGTGGGTAAAAAGGCCACAAATTGGCGCCTCGGGGCTTATTTATATTAAATTTTCGGAAGATGGTAGCCTTCGGTCTTCGATAGATAAATTTTTTCGACAAGACCACCTGAGAGAATTATCGGCAGAGTTCTCGGCAAAACCTGGCGACTTAATGTTGATAATAGCAGGTGCAAAAGAAAAAACGCTGAAGGCTTTGGGTGAACTCAGGCTCGAAATGGGCAACCGTCTTGGATTGCGAAATCCCAATGTATATCGCCCTCTCTGGGTTATCGATTTTCCACTCCTGGAATGGGATGAAGAATTACAACGGTTTTTTGCCATGCATCATCCCTTTACTTCTCCTAAACCCGAAGATATTCCTTTACTTGAGACAAATCCTTCTTTAGTGAGAGCCAATGCTTATGATCTGGTTATCAATGGAGTAGAGATTGGAGGAGGTAGCATACGTATTCATCTCAAGGAGCTGCAAAATAGAATGCTTCGGTTGCTTGGTTTTACCCAGGAAGAAGCCCAGAAACAGTTTGGATTTCTGATGGATGCCTTCGAATATGGAGCTCCACCTCATGGAGGTATCGCTTTTGGGTTCGACCGTCTCTGCGCTATCTTTGGAGGTTCCGATTCCATCAGGGATTTTATTGCTTTTCCTAAAAATAATTCCGGCCGTGATATGATGCTGGATTCCCCTTCCGAGATTTCACAACAGCAACTCAATGAACTTTATCTAAGGATTAATCTACCATAAAAACCTTACGGGGATTCAAAAACCTGTTAGGGTTAAAATTTGAAGCTGTGTCAAATTCGAACCTTTCCTTCAGAATTGTAGGATGCCAATGATTTCTCTTACTTCGCGAATGGTTTTTTGCGCGCTGGCACGTGCCTTTGCTGCTCCTTCGGTTACTACCTTGTGCAGATAGTCATTATCGGCATCGAGTTGCAGAATTTTTTCACGGAAAGGCGTCGTAAACTGGATAATATCTTCGGCGAGTTGTTTTTTTAGATCACCATAGCGTATCCTGCAAGTATTGTATTGTTCTTCGAAATAGGTAACGGTATCGGGTGAAGAAACCACTTTTAGCAGGGTAAACAGGTTTTGGACGGGTTCTGATTTTTTTTGATGAGGGCGGGTAGGTCCGTCATCGGTAACGGCGCGCATAACTTTTTTACGGATTACTTCGGGTTCATCGCTCAGGAAAATGGCGTTGCCTTCGCCTTCCGATTTTCCCATTTTTCCGCTTCCATCCAGTCCGGGAATTCTTATTAAATCTTTCTCCGAGCTGTAGGCTTGAGGTTCGGTGAAATAATCGACATGATAAAGGCGGTTAAAACGATTGGCGAAAGTGCGGGTCATTTCGAGATGTTGTTCCTGATCTTTTCCCACAGGAACCTTATGAGCCTTATGAATAATGATATCGGCTGCCATCAGCACAGGGTAAGTAAGTAAACCGGCATTAATGTTGTCGGGTTGTTTACGTGCTTTTTCTTTGAAGGAAGTTACCCGTTGAAGTTCACCAAGATAGGCGTTCATGTTGAGCAGAAGATATAACTCGGCTACTTCGTGAAGGTCGCTTTGAATATAGATAGTTGATTTTTCAGGGTCGAGGCCTGAAGCCAGATAATTGATTAATACGCGCCTCACATTATAATGCAGATTGGAAGGCGTTGGATGCGTAGTAAGTGAATGATAATCGGCGATAAAGAAGAAACACCGATTATCTTCCTGCATTTTTACGAAGTTTTTGATTGCACCAAAGTAATTACCGAGGTGCAATTCACCGGTTGGACGAATACCACTAACGACTGTTTCCATGCCGCGAAGATACAAAAAAGCCCGGAAACAGTTCCGGGCAAGATGAACTTATGCAAATGGCGAATAATGCCTTAAATTCTGATTTCGTCGCCTTTATTATTGAAAAAATGATATTCTATCATGTGAAATGATTTATTGGCAGATATAGAAATCCATTTCTTAAATTTAAAAACCCAGCGCAGTTGAATAGAAGGGAACCCTTTTGTAAGATACGCATATACATAAGGATGAACACTCATTTTTATTTGTTTTTCATTCTGTTCGTGAATAAGATAACGTATTTTGTTTTCTATTTCATCTACGAGGATGATGCTGGGTTTTACCTGTCCGGTTCCCATACAGGCGGGGCAGAGTTCGAGTACTTCGACATTGGTTTCGGGTCTGACGCGCTGCCTGGTAATTTGTATGAGTCCGAATTTGCTTGGAGGGAGTATGGTATGTTTTGCCCTGTCTTTGGCCATTTCTTCTTTGAGATGTTCATATAATTTTTTACGGTTTTGTGGATTGACCATATCAATGAAATCAACCACAATAATACCTCCCAGATCGCGAAGGCGGAGTTGGCGGGCAACTTCCGTTGCTGCTTCCAGGTTTACTTCCAAGGCATTGGTTTCCTGATCGTTATTTTTTTTTGCTCGATGACCGCTATTTACATCGATCACATGAAAGGCTTCGGTGCGTTCGATAATCAGATAAATACCGCTACTAATGCTTACGGTGCGGCCGAAAGAGTTTTTTATCTGCTTATCTATTCCGAAATATTCGAATATAGGTAATTTACCCTTGTATAACTTGACGATATTCACCTTATCGGGAGCTATTGTCTGTATATAGCTACGGGTTTCTTCATAAAGGCCAGGGTCGTTGATGTAAATATTATTGAAGGATTCGTTGAGCAGATCGCGCAATAAGGCAGATGTACGGTCAATCTCACTGATGATTTTTTGTGGAGGTTTGGCTTCGGAGAGTTTTTTCATCACCATTTCCCATTTCGCCATCAGGGACTTTAAGTCTGCATCGAGGTCGGCCACCAACTTTCCTTCGGCAACGGTACGAATGATTATGCCGAAATTTTTGGGGCGAATGCTGGTAACCAAACGTTTAAGCCGGTTGCGTTCTTCCTGGCTTTTAATTTTTTGTGAAACAGAAATACGATTGGAAAATGGAACCAATACCAGATACCTTCCGGCAAATGAAATTTCGGAAGTAACCCGAGGCCCTTTTGTAGATATGGGCTCTTTCGCAATTTGAACGATGACAGGTTGATTAGGAGCAAGAACTTCTGAAATCTTTCCTGTTTTTTCTATATCGGCTTCTGGCTGGAAATCAGATAAATCAGCATGAAAATGCTTCCCACCCATAATCTGGCGGGTAAGTTTATTGAGCGATTGGACTTGAGGTCCAAGGTCGAGATAATGAAGAAAAGCATCCTTTTCATAACCGATATTAATGAAGGCAGCATTAAGGCCGGTCATGAGTTTTTTTACTTTTCCCAAGTAAATATCGCCAACAGCATAATTATTGTTCATCTTCTCCTTATGAAGTTCCACAAGGCTTTTCTCTTCCAAAAGCGCAATGGATACTTCATTGGAGTTGGCATCAATAATTAATTCTCTGGTCACGCTGTTAGGAAATTAAAGTTTACAGGAAAATCTCCTGAAAAGAAAACTTGTATTACATCATCCTTTCAGGTAATCAATTTTAAAAAAGTATTATACAACAGGGCTCACCCGCATTGTATAATACTTTGATGTGAAGGTAAAATCAGGCTATTACTATTTTTTCTTGTGCCGATTCTTTCTTAAGCGTTTCTTACGCTTATGCGTCGCCATTTTGTGCCTTTTCCTTTTTTTACCGCTTGGCATTTTTTATGGATTTGAGAGTTATTTTACGTTGTTTTTCACTTCGTTCACAAAAGACTTGGCTGGCTTAAACGATGGAATATTGTGAGCCGGAATAATGATGGTGGTATTCTTCGAAATATTACGGCCCGTCTTCTCAGCCCTTCTTTTGATTACAAAGCTTCCAAATCCTCTCAAATAGACATTTTCGCCATTTATCATGGCTTTCTTAATGGAATCCATGAAAGCTTCCACAATTTGCTGAACAGCAATTTTTTCAACATTGGTTTTGTTGGCAATTTCGGCAACAATTTCTGCTTTTGTCATATCTAATAGTTTTAAAGGTTTGATTATTAAATTCCTAATGGGCTGCAAAGATAGTAACATTTTTATTTTCACAAAGTTCTTCGAAGATTTTATAAAAAGTTTATGAGTTACCTTTGTCGGAGTGAATGAATAACCCTACTCCCTTTGCCGAATCTCTGTTAAGCTGGTATGCTAACAATGCCCGGGATTTGCCTTGGAGAATCGATGTTTCCGCTTATACAACATGGATTTCGGAAATCCTTCTGCAGCAAACCCGCTTAAATCAGGGAATAATCTATTATCATCGGTTTATTGAGCGTTTCCCGGATATAAGTAGCCTGGCTGAAGCATCGGAAGAGGAAGTATTAAAACTATGGCAAGGCTTGGGTTATTGTTCCCGGGCAAGAAATTTACACGAGGGAGTCCGCCAGATTATCGAAAATTATCACGGACAAATTCCATCTTCCTTTCAGGAATTAAAAAAAATAAAAGGCATTGGATCTTACACGGCTGCCGCTATCAGTTCTATCGTTTTTCACCAAGCTGTGCCGGCTATCGACGGAAATGCCATCAGAGTTTTTAGCCACTTTATGGGAATAAACGACCCTGTGGACACTTCTTCGGGCCGTATTTCGATAGAAAAAGCTGCTTATTCGCTGATGGATCAACAGCGTCCGGGTGATTTCAATCAAGCGGTGATGGAATTGGGAGCCTTGGTTTGTACACCCAAACGTCCTGCCTGTTTTTCCTGCCCTTTGATAAATGGTTGTATAGCTTATCGTGAAGACAAAATCGATCTGATTCCTTCAAAACATAGAAAAACACGGGTCAAAGAGAGATACATTTTTTATCTGGTCATATTAAGCCATGCCAAGAATAATATGCAAGTGATTATAAAAAAACGAGATCAGAACGATATCTGGAAAGGTTTGTATGATTTCCCTTCCTTGGAATTCGATGGTCCGGCTGATAAGACAGCAGTAATAGAATCTGAGAATTTGAAAATCGATTTTCCTTACCTTTCTCCCGCTGAATTAAAGTTTACAAAAGGCCCATCGAAACATATCCTCAGCCATCGTACCTTATGTCTTAATTTCCTGGTCTTTGAATCGACCATGTTGCCTGCTATTAAAAACAAGAAACATAGAGTGATTTCAATAGATGAAGCTATTCATTTGCCTTTGCCTCGTCCGATAGAAAAATTCCTGGAAGAATTAATTGTTGGGCAAATACCATGAAAACATCTATAGGGAAGAACGAGAATAAAAAAATTCGATGAACGGGATGATAATTTTCTTATTTCCCTCACAAGTGCCTGTTGCAAAATGGAATGTGAAATCTGTGCCCTTTAAAAATTTTGGAGAGATAAGGTATTATTTCATGAAGGTTTCAGGATTCTGATTCTTTGAATTTCAATCGGCAGCTCAGGGAATGGAAAGGCGGGTGAGGTTACATAGTTTTTGAAGAATGCGAGCTCCAACGTTGGCGTCCCATTCGTCATCGGAACCAGGAGCAACCTCTACCAGATCGAAACCAATGATTTGCCGGCCCGAAGTTGCCAGAATATGCAGCAATAGTACAACCTGATCGAATGAAAGTCCACCCGGAACGGGTGTTCCTGTGTGGGGGCAGAGTTCGGGATTTAATCCATCTATATCGAAACTGACATACACTTTCGAAGGCAGATGCTTCACGATTTCTTCGCAGATTTCGCTGAAGGGCTTTCCATTCAAAGTTTCGAAGGCTAGTAAATATCCATCGTATTGCTTGATTCTTTTGTCGTGATATCCCAGCATCATTTCATCTTCACAAACATCGCGTATCCCCACTTGAACGAGTTTCTCAAGCGATTTCAACTCCAGTGCATTGTACATTGATGAAGCATGGCTAAAGATAAAACCTTCGTAAGCCTTTCTTAAATCGGCATGAGCGTCGATGTGAAGTATTCCAAAACCATCGTATTGCTTCGTCAACGCACGCATCAATCCTAATGAAGTGCTATGATCACCTCCGAGCACACAGGCTGTTTTACCCTTCGAAATCCAGTAATAACTGGTTTTATAAACCCATTGGTTCATCTTTTCACATCCAAGATTAATTTTTTCGAGTAAGGGCAATATCTGGGGGTTATTTGCATTCATGCCAGTTTCTAAAAGATGGATTACCTGCTGGGCAAGCGGCCGCAATTGTTCATTGAGCTGCAAAATATCTTCAGATAGAGGCAGAGTGGCTATTCGATTCTTCCATGCCTGTTCGAGAAAGAAATCAAATAAATCGACCTGAGTTGAGGCCTTTATGATTGCCTCAGGCCCCTGGCAAGTACCAGGATGATAAGAAGTTGTAACATCCCATGGAACAGGAATAATGATGATATCGGCTTCTTCGTTGCTATAAGGCAAACCTAAGAAATTTCCATTGGGAATGCCAATGGCATTGGGATCGAATGAAGTCATATAATTGGTATTACTTATGCAAAATTAGTGATTTCGATATAAGCCTATATTATACCTCTTCTCATCTGAATATTCGAAAATTCGTGTTATTTATAAATTCAAAAATGGATCGTAGTTTATTGACTATTAGCTTGTAGCTTTATAGAAATGATGGCAACTGGCATTCTCTCTTGCTAATTTAGTCCACCGATTCACACTGATCGTCTGCGGTTATCTGCAAGAACTCTTTATTTTCTTACTGATTGACGCAGATTAAATCCGCTGATTATAACAAACAACAAACAACTACAAGATTTCAAATTACAAGCAAATTTCAACGAACAACTGACAAGGAACAACTTACAACTACAACATTTCAAATTACAAATTCCAAACTCCAAATTTCAGTCTCCCAGTCTCCCAGTCTCCCAGTCTCCCAGTCTCCCAGTCTCTTCGTCTCCTTGTCTCCTTGTCTCCTTGTCTCCTCATCTCCCAGTCCCCCCGTCCCCCTCGTCTCCCTTCCTCCCTTATAAACTTTTAACTTTCTACTCCCCATTTCCCATTTTCGATGAAAAGCGAATTTTTATCAATTTTGTGTGTCGATTGAAAATTATCATATAAATTTACTGGCCCAATACAAGGTATTATTCATGCCAGCACAAATCATTTCATTGCTCGATGATTTTTTATCGCTTATTTATCCACGCTTATGCTATGCGTGTGGGAATAGCCTTTACCTGAACGAAGCGGTAATTTGCAATCATTGTTTAGCAACGTTGCCACTTACTTATAGTCATTTGAGCAAAGACAATCCAGTAGCCCGGACATTTTGGGGGAGGATTCCGGTTGAAGCTGCCGCAGCAAGATATTATTTCAGGAAGGGCGGGCCTGTTCAACGATTATTGCATAATCTCAAATACAATCACGCACCCGAGATCGGAAAATTCATTGGATTGATATACGGAAGGGAATTATTAGAATCGGAGGTATTCCGTTCGGTGGATTTAATTATACCAGTTCCGTTGCATTTTGAGAAATTGAAGAAAAGAGGATACAACCAATCGGCCATGTTTGGGCAAGGGTTGAGCTCGAGCATGAAAATTCCTATAGATGATGAAAGTCTATTTCGTACTTATTTTACAGAGACCCAAACCCGGAAATCGCGCGAGAAACGATGGGAAAATGTGAAGTCGGTTTTTGCTCTTAAAGAAAATGTTTCTTTAAGAGGCAAACATATTTTGATTGTAGATGATGTAATAACCACAGGATCAACCATCGAAGCCTGTGCCAATAGATTATTGGAGATGGAGGGAGTAAGGATCAGCGTTGCCGCAATTGCCTTCCCCAGCCATATTTTTTGAGAAGATGTGACGTTTGGTTTTTCACTTTTTAGTCTCCTACCCGCACTCTCCGGCCGCCATCCACCATTTAGCAGCTTACTTTGCATAGCCCTTTCGGTTGTCAGAGTAGAAATAATTATTGTACGAAAATCTATGCCCCTGTTGAGGAGGTTCTAAAGCCGAGTCAGTGCCCAGAAGCGGCCATAACTCCGAGTTCCTTATCAATGAGGTATAAGCCCCTGTTCTGACCATCGCCGGCGAGTTTCATCTTGTCGAGAATAGTCCGCACTAAAGTTTCCTCTTCGATCTGCTCATTGATGAACCAATGAATGAAACTTGCAGTTGTGTAATCTTTTTCTTGTAGGGTTAGACCATAAATTTGGTTAATAGAAGCGGAAATAAATTTTTCGTGTTCGAGAATTTTCTCGAACATTTCTTTAAGTGAGGGGTAATCGCTTTGAGGGGTCTCGAGGGGTTTCAATAGAGCCATACCTTCTCTATCGTTCAGAAAATGGATGAATTTCAGCTGATGAAGACGTTCTTCGTCGGAATGTTTGTATAAAAAGGCTGCCGCTCCAGGGAAGCCATTTATTTCACACCATATAGCCATTTGAAGATAAAGCCTCGAACTGTGCTCTTCTTTCTGTATCTGTTCGATGATAGCTTGCTCGATATTCTTTTTCATGTTTTTGTATTTTATCGAAATAATAACCATTTAAACCTAAACTTTGTTCAATGCGTTCGAACCTGAAACGATTTCGAGGATTTCTTTTGTAATGGCAGCCTGTCGGGCTTTATTATATGACAGGGTAAGATCCTTCAAAATCACATCAGCATTATCGGTAGCTATCATCATGGCAGTCATTCTTGCACCTTGTTCGGAAGCAAAGGAATCGAGAAAAGTTTTATAAAGCTGGATATGCAAGTAATGAGGGATAAGTTCTTCGATGATGGTTTCCGATGAAGGTTCAAAGATATAATCGATGTTTCGGGTTTTCTTATTTTCATCATAAGAAAGAGGGAGAAAAGTTTCGGTAGTTACGACTTGTGTGGCAGAATTTATAAACTGGTTATAAACCAACACGATACGATCGAATTCGTGTTTCGTCCACAATTCGATCAATTCGTCGGCCAGTAATTTTACTCCTTCCCAGGTTACTTTTTCTATAAGGTTATCTTTGATTTGCAACACAGGGTATTTTTTGTTGATGAGGATATCGCTTACGTGTTTTCCAATACTGATGAGTTTTAGATGGTTTAAGCCATATTGTTGTTCAAAAGAAGTTTCGGTGAGATATTTTATCTGTTTGATGATATTGGAGTTGAAGGCGCCACACAGGCCTCTGTTGGAGGCAAGGCTCACCAGAAGAACTTTATCGGTTTCGTGCTGTTCGAAGAAAGGGGAAGAAAGGTTTTCACTATAATTTGAATAGAGAGTCGAAATGAGTTCACTCATTTTCTGAGCATAAGGTCGGAGGGAAAGGATGGCATTCTGTGCTTTGCGCAGTTTCGAAGCCGCTACCATTTTCATGGCATTGGTGATCTGTTGAGTATTTTTAACCGATTCGATTCTTAACCTGACTTCCTTGAGATTCGACATGGGCTAATATTTTTTATTCGTATCGTTTGACCAGTTTGGCAACTATTTCTTCCAATTTATTGGCAACTTCATCCGGAAACTGGCCGGTTTGAATAGTTTGGAGAATGTCGGGATATTTTTCGCTAAGCAGATTCAGATATTCTGTTTCGAAATCATGTATGCGATTTACTGGAACGTTTTTCAAGAGGTTGTGCGTACCGCAGTAGATGATAGCAATTTGTTCTTCAACGGGCAGGGGTTGATGAAGACCTTGTTTGAGGATTTCGACATTTCGTTTTCCTTTTTCCAGTATGGCAATGGTTGCTGGATCGAGGTCAGAACCAAATTTGGAGAAAGCCTCTAGTTCGCGGTATTGTGCCTGGTCGATTTTCAAGGTGCCTGCAATTTTTTTCATGCCTTTGATCTGTGCATTTCCACCTACTCTCGAAACGGAGATTCCAACGTTAATTGCTGGTCGGATTCCTGAATTGAAAAGATTGGTTTCGAGGAAAATCTGTCCATCGGTAATGGAAATCACATTGGTAGGGATATAAGCTGCTACGTCACCGGCTTGAGTTTCGATTATAGGAAGGGCTGTCAGTGAGCCTCCTCCTTTTACTTTATCGCGGATAGATTCGGGAAGGTCGTTCATTTGGGCTGCAATTTGGTCGCTATCAATGATTTTTGCTGCACGTTCGAGCAAACGAGAATGCAGGTAGAAGATATCTCCTGGATAGGCTTCACGCCCTGGAGGTCTGCGCAATAAAAGTGAAACTTCACGATAGGCTACTGCCTGTTTGGAGAGGTCATCATAAATAATAAGAGCTGGACGTCCTGTGTCTCTAAAATATTCTCCTATGGCCGCTCCTGTGAAAGGAGCATAAAATTGCATGGCTGCCGGATCACTGGCAGTAGCCATTACTACAATCGTATAAGGCATTGCTCCGAAATCTTCGAGTGTTTTCACAAAATTGGCCACTGACGAGCCTTTTTGCCCCACTGCTACATAAATACAGTAAACCGGTTCGCCTTTCTCATAAAATTCTTTTTGATTGATGATAGTGTCAAGGGCAATAGATGATTTTCCTGTCTGGCGGTCGCCAATAATAAGTTCTCTTTGCCCTCTCCCAATAGGGATCATTGCATCGATTGCTTTAATCCCGGTTTGAAGGGGTTCATTTACAGGCCGACGGTAAATTACTCCGGGAGCTTTTCTTTCGAGAGGCATTCTATAGAGAGGCCCTGGTATATCTCCTTTCCCATCGATGGATTCGCCAAGTGTGTTGATCACCCGTCCCAGCATGCCTTCTCCTACTTCTACCGAAGTAACTTCTCCAGTCCGTTTTACAATGTCGCCTTCCTTTACCAAGTTCGATTCCCCCAATAGCACAACCCCTACATTATCTTCTTCGAGATTAAGAACAATGGCTTTTACTCCAGTGTTCTCGAATTCTACCAGTTCGCCTGATTGTGCATTCTTCAATCCATAAATACGGGCTATGCCATCGCCTACCTGCAATACACTTCCCACTTCGTTGAGTTCGGCAGTGGTCCTGTGGCCAGCTAACTGCTGGCGTAAAATCGCAGAAACTTCCGCCGGTTTTATTTCTACCATTTCTGTAATAATTTTTAAAACTGAGTTACAAATAAATTCTCGCTAAATTCTTTTTTAAGCTCTTTTAACTGTTTTAAAAGAGAAGCGTCATAAAGATAATCATCGAAAAATAACTGAAATCCTCCTATTAATCGAGGGTCAACCTCCACTTCGAGTTCAATGGTGCCTTTTATGACAGGTTTCAATTTCTCGATGATTCGGGCTTTGTTTTCTTCGTTCATAGGCGCTGCCACCTTTATTCTTACTTCATAGATATGATGAATTTGACGATAAATTTCGATAAAAGATAAAACGATTTCATGAAGTATGATTTCACGGGCTTTATCGGTTACAAGCGTAAGAAAAGTCAGTGAAATGTCGTTGATCTTGTCCTTGAAAAGTGCAATTAAAATATTTCTTTTTTTTGAAGGAGGAATAATAGGGCTAATCCAGACTCTTTTCAACTCTGGATTTTCGATGTTCACCCTATCGACTAATTGCATGTCTTCGAACACCTCTTCCAACAGGCCAGAAGAATCGGCGATTTCGTACAGGGCGAGGGCATACCTTTGAGCAAGGACTTTATGACGAATAATCTTCATGAATTCAGTTAGGTTCAGCTTAAGGTAATTTCATTGATCAATCTTTGCAGATATTCGTTTTGTTTTTCTTCACCACTGAGTTTTTCTCTCAAAAGTTTTTCGGCTACTTCTATAGAGAGGGCTCCGATCTGGTTTTTCAGATTTATTAAGGCTGCATTTTCTTCATTTTTGATGGCTTGACGAGCTAATGCTAAAATATGATCATATTCTGTATGGGCTCGCTGCCGAGCTTCTTCTAAGATGATATCGGCAAGTTTGCGTGCATCCGCCAATAAAGCATCGCGTTCCTGCTTTGCTTCGTTGAGCAGTCTTTCGTTAGTGGCCATGAGCTGGTTCATCTCTTGACGGGCTTTTTCTGCCAACTGCAAAGCCTCCTCAATGTTTTTTTCACGATTTCTCAAGGCCTTGAGAATGGTTGGCCATGCAAACTTCCCCAGTATAAAAACCAGTATTCCAAATGACAATGTCATCCAGAAAATCAAACCCACTTCAGGAGTAATGAGTTCCATAAGTTAATATTATAATTTAACCTTGAGTAAAACTTATAATCCCTTAACGACCCTCGAATAAGATTATTTCTGAAGGGTACAAAAAGGGTTAAGATTCAAACTTTTACACGAACAATATCAACATACAAACCACTACGGCAAAGAAGGCAACTCCTTCTATTAATGCAGCGGCTATTATCATACTAGAGCGAATGTCGTTGGCAGCCTCAGGTTGACGAGCGATGGCTTCCAGGGCTCGAGCTCCTATGTTGCCAATACCAATGGCGGCTCCTATGGCTGCTATGCTGGCACCTAATCCCGCACCTATCTTTGCAAAAGGACTTAAATCCCTTGCTGCCTGTAATATCAATGAAAGTAATGTCATAATTGTATTGTTTTAAGAAGATGAATGTTATTTATGATTAGAATTTTCAATTTCTTCTGTTGCCATACCAAAGTATAATGCTGATAATAAAGTAAACACGAAAGCTTGTAAAAAAGAAACCAGGATTTCGAGGAGGCTGATAAATATTGACATTAGAATTGATATCAGGCTTATTCCGTAACCGAAGGCGGGATTTATGTTGCCAAAGACGAAGATCAGACTCATGAAACCCAGAACAATGATATGTCCTGCCGTCATATTGGCAAACAAACGAACCATCAATACAAAAGGTTTTGTGAATAAGCCAAGGAATTCGATCAGAGGCAAAATAGGAATTGGTATTTTCAGCCACCAGGGAATGCCGGGAGTGTTGAAAATATCTTGCCAATAATGGCGATTGCCACTCAAGTTGGTAATGAGAAAGGTAAATAAGGCCAGCATCATCGTTACCGTAATATTTCCTGTTACATTGGCACCGCCGGGAAAGAATGGAACAATGCCCAAAAGGTTATTGAAAAAAATGAAGAAAAATACGGTAAGTAGATAAGGCGTAAATCTTTCGTAATGTTTTTCACCCAGCGATGATTTTGCAATATCGTCGCGTACAAAAATTATAATGGGTTCGAGGAGTGATTGTAGCCCCTTAGGTGCATGCTTTTCATTTCGTTTGTATGCCCTCGCAACTGTCAAAAAAATGATTATCAATGCTATGACACTTAAAAATAATGAAGCCACATTCTTGGTAATGGAAAAATCGAGTGGAATAGTTGGACTTTTATTTTCATTACCTAGGCTATTGTTCCCCACATAAATGATTTTATTCTTGTAAGCCCCGTCGGTCATATATCTGAAACCTCCGTAATCGGATTGGCCATGGTGAAATTTCGAGTAACAAAAAATGTGCAATTTGCCTTCATGCCATAATATAATTGGCAAAGGGATGCTTATATGGGTATTCCCTATACTTAAAATATGCCATTCGTGCGCATCGGTGATATGCTCGATAATCATTTCACCCGGTTTGAACTCAGCGGCTTTTACGGGTGAATTCTCTGCTTTTACCAATGTAAAGGGAAAGAAAATAGCAAAGATAAAAAAGAAGAGCTTTTTAATCATTTCTTTGATAATCAAATAAATATCGAGTTTTCTTCCTCATAAGAATGTAGGTGCAAGGATAATACTTTTTTTATTATCATGCTATCATAGCCAATGGAATATGCATGAATTCAGCTTTTCAGTAGATTTAACCATTGAATTTCAATTTCAAGGAATCTGTTATTTCACTCTGGTAACCACCACCATATTCGACGTGGCTCTTTCTTTCATGGGGAATCCGGTAATCTTCACGAGGATATCGTCGGGGTTAACGGCATTGTTTTGAAGCAATATCTGCACCATGAGGTCGAGGTTGTCGTCGGTATAATGGAGGTTTTGCTGTACGAAACCCGTAATGCCCCAAACGAGCGAAAGGCGGCGGATGAGTCGGGGGCTTCGGGCGAAGATAAATATTTGTGCTTTCGGGCGGTAGCTTGCGAGTCGCAAGGCAGTATAACCCGTAAGTGTATAGGTGAGAATGGCCTTTGCTTCAGTTTTTTCACTCAAATGTATAGCAGCCTCGATTACAGCGTCGGAAATCAAGCGGGATGGATTTGTAAATGAGTTTTCGGGTTTGCGGTTGTGGATTTCTCCAATTTTTTCTGTTTCATCGATGATTCGCCGCATAGCTTCGACGGCTTCGACGGGATATTGTCCCATCGAAGTTTCGGCACTGAGCATAAGAGCATCGGCTCCATCCATTACCGAATTGGCCACATCATTGATTTCGGCGCGGGTAGGCCTTGTGTTGTTGATCATCCCCTCCAGCATTTGTGTAGCCACAATCACAGGCTTCGATTGTGCTATGGATTTGTGGATGACCAATTTTTGTACTGCAGGAACCTGTTCGTAAGGAAGTTCTACGCCTAAATCACCCCGAGCAACCATTAAAGCATCGCTAACTTCTATGATGGAATCGAAATTTTTTAAGGCCTCGGGTTTCTCTATCTTGGCAATGATTCCTGGATTCCAGTTGCGACCTAAAAACTGAATATTTTCTCTCAATTTTAAAATATCTTCCGAACTTCTCACAAACGACAAGGCAATCCAATCGAGTTGATTTTGATAGGCAAATCGCAAATCTGTCAAATCTTTTTCGCTCAGTGCCGAAAGAGTTAAATGGCTGTCGGGTAAATTCACTCCTTTACGAGCTGTTAGAATGCCACCCACTAATACCTCTGCCCGTAAAAACCCCGAAGGAAGTTTTTCTTTTACTATCAGACTAAGCTTGCCATCGTCGAGTAATACCTGATCGCCAGGTTTAACGTCTTCAGTCAGTGCTGGATAGTTTATCCAAAGAATATCTTCTTTAGACAAACCCGAGCCGCCTCCAAGCTGAATTTCTTGACCTTGCCGAAGGTTGATGGCATTATTTTCTACTTCTCCTATACGGATCTTTGGACCTTGTAAATCGCCTAAAATGGCCAAACGATGATGATAAGCAGGTCCTAATTCTCGTATATAATGAATTATCTGGCGAAGTATGTTATGATCGCCATGCGAGAAATTCAACCTGAAAACATTTACACCCGCTTTGGTCATCCTTTCGATTACCGACTTGTCGAAAGACGCAGGACCTAAGGTAGCGACTATCTTTGTGCGCATATCTTTATGGTATATAGAGTAAAACAAAACTAAATGAGGCCGAATACGAGTATTTTAAGGTTTATGCCGTATCAACGATGAGAATTTTTCATTTTTATGTAAGGGGGTCAAAGTTCTAAAAAAACAGTCATTTCTGCACCATTTATATTTTGAACATAATCTTGAATCGGTTACTTTTAATGTGCTTAATCTGCATAATTCGAGCGATATAGATTAACCGAAAAATACATTGTATTGAAAGGCATATTCCAATTCAATAAGCCCTTAGAGAGGATACTTAACACTGTTATTGCATTTATTTTTTTAACATCTGCTCAACAAATTCAGGAACTTCGGCTTGGTTGCTAAAGATATGATAAAGCCCTGACATAATCGGAAAAGTATTCAAATGCTTGGAATGAATAATCTGACCGCAAAATATATTAACGGCCATTTTACCTTCGAGCAGTACCTTCTCGGAAATCTGTTCGGTAAAATAACCTTTCCCGATAAGCAGACCCAGTGTACGGTTTCGTGAAAGGTCGTTCAATGCGGTAAGCCCAAAATCGCCAAAACCGCAATACTTGAACATGGTAGTTTTCTTCCCTCCAAACAAGATATGAATGGAACGCATTTCGTTGAAGGCACGAGTGAGAAACAAGAAGCGCATATTGGCCGTATTGAACTGGGCATCCATTATGCCCACGGCTATGGCATAGATATTTTTCAAGATACTCAATAGTTCGACCCCTTTGATGTCTTTCGAAAAATCGAGATATACCTGAGTATTGGCAAAGAGTTCCTCAAAAAGAGGCCTCAATGTATTATCATGGCATCCCACGGTGAAAGCTGTAGGACTTCCATTAATCATTTCTTTTGCGAAAGAAGGACCTTTCATAGCTCCTGCTCGGAATGGAAACTCCTTGATCAATCCTTCCGAAATGGTTTGCCCTCCTTGATCGAATCCCTTAGCAAGATTTATTAGTACAACATGAGGAGGCAAAAGAGAAGAATTTTCACGAATATATGGGATTACGGCAACCGATGGCAGAGCTAAAAACAACAGATCGGCTTCTCTTAGCACAGATTTATCTGCGGTGGCTTTCACTTCACTGGCCAACCTAAAACCAGGGAAATATTTCGAATTTCTATGGAAATGGTTTATTTCATCAATTACCTCGGGTTCAATGGAAAGAATAGTTGTATCCAACTCGTCATTGCTGGCAAGTGCTTGAGCCATAGCAGTTCCAATAGAACCCGAGCCCACTATGACTATTTTCCTGAATTTCATCGTATTTTCTGTATTCATTCTTTGAACGATTTCTTGATATAGAGACTGCGAAAAATTTGCCGTAAACGATTTATCTCATCTACATTAAAAAATTTCAACAAATATAAAATCAAAGGGAAAGCAATTAACAACAATAATTTAAAGAGTATGCTCGCTAAAAGATTCCCAACCGGTACAAAATAACCAATGGCAAATAAGCTTAATCCGGTGATGAGTACCTTTGCCAAACGAATCCCTTCGAAATGGATATAATAAAACTTCTGCGAAAAAAAATAGAAGAAAATAGCTAACAATCCATTGGAAACAAGCATGATGAGTGCTGCTCCATAAATACCCATTTTAGGAACCAGTAAAATATTCATTCCAATGCTAAAAATTGCACAAAGCATTACAATCCATGCGTTAAACTTTGTTTTTTTTACATAATGCAAACCAAAAGAGAAGTAAGTTTGTGCACCCTTGAGTACAAATCCAAAACTAATGAGTGGAATAACTACATATGCTCTCATATAATCTACATTGCCCAGCGTAAATATGGCTACTATTTCATGCGAAAAAATGGAAAGAGCAAATGCCGAAATCATCAATATTCCAAAATAATAAGTAAAAATACGAGAGAAGAATCTTTTTGCTTCTGCATCTTCAAGCATTTTGTAGGCAATAGGCAAAAAACCCAACTGAAACGATTGAATGATGAACATGTTGATAACCCCTCCAAACTTGTAACCTATTCCATAAACCCCTGTATCGCTTCGAGTGAGGAAATGTTGTACCACATAGCGGTCGCCAAGAGAAAGTATGATGGCCGAAATGCTTGTAAATATCAATGGGAAGCCATATCTCAACATCTCTTTTAAAGGACCTGATTCAAACTTTGGTACAAGGTGTTTTAAAAGAAACGGGAATGAAAAAACATTCAAAAGAAAACTGGCTATGAGCTGACTCAACAAAATGGCTTCTACCCCCATTCCCCGGCCTACAATGAAATAAACATTCAATCCTAAATTTACGGTGAGTTTAAGAGTATTAAGAATGATATACTGCCAAGGTTTCTCGTGAAATCTCAATAAACTAAGAACCAATAAATTAAGTACATCGAAGGTGACCAGTAAGAACGAAATATCCAGATATAATTTAAACTGAGAATCGCCATAAACTCCACGATGATTTAACCATGCATTGAAAGGGAAAGCTAATAAGTTGAATGCCAGCAATATAAACACCAAAGCCATCAATGTTGTAAAAACCATACTTCCTTGCCGTTTAGGATCCTTCTCAGGAGCTAACCATCTTAATAATGCCGTGGGAAGGCTAAACGACAGAACAGCCGAAAGAAGCTGCCAAATTGGTTCTATCAAGATGAGGGAAGAATAATCGCTAATGGAAATATGTTGCGAATAAAGTGGCAGTAAAACAAAGCCTACCAGTTTGGAAAATATATTTCCAAGACTATAGATAAAGACCTGTTTTACCGATAATCTAAATTTGTCGAACATCTAACTGTTTTTTTCCAGTAAAACCATTAACCAGTAAGGTCGTTTGGGGGAGATTATCACGTTGATACCGTCGATGAGAAATCCTAAAGGATGAAATTTGTAGAAATAATAGAATTTATGATTGCATTGTGGGCATATAGCCGTACGATTATTTTGATCTATCCAAAAGTAAGGAATCCATGAGATGGAAGGAATCCATCTGCGTTTGAGCCTCAATAAGGCTGGATGATAATATCTCACGGGTTTTCCAAAAGTAAATTCGGCTATTTTCTTATATTCGGGGAAAAGAACCGTGAAATCCTCGCTTTTGAAAGATCTGAGGTGATTGGGTCGGTTGAAAATATATTTACATTCAGGGCAGCGAATCATTAATTTATCGGGGTTTTCGCGGTTGGGTACGGTAATATATATATATTTTTTTGATATTCTTTTGAATTCTTGTATTGTTTTTTGGAATATTTCATTGGGAAGATGTTCGAGCAATTCGGATGAAAAGACCATATCGAAGTTCTGTGAAGGCAGGGGAATGTTGTCGCACGAAGCCTCCAATTTCTCAGAGGTTACATATTGCAATGCCGACTTGCTACGGTCAACTCCGAGAACTTGGTATTTTTTTGCCAGTTCGTTAGTAATCACTCCATTGCCACAGCCAATATCTATAATTGATTGTACATCAGAAGGGATATTTTCAATGATTTTCTTGATTTTTGGGCCGAGCTGTTTATTAGTAAGTATCTCCCAATCTACTTTTTCATATATAATAGGATTATCCATCATTTTGTTTGATCAAATTCAGAATACAATTGAATTAATTTTTGAGCATCTTTATCCCAATTATATTTATTAACTATAAAAGTTCTCCCATATTCAGGATTAAATTTTCCTAATGAAATAAGATTTTTTAATTCAATTAAGTTTTCAGCGAAATCTGTTGGCGAATCATTTTTATATATAATTCCTGAATGAGTTTCTTCAATAATCCTTCTTAAAGGATTGCAGTCAGAAGAAAGAATGGGTATGCCCGCATAAATGTATTGAAAAATTTTGTGAGGAATAGTAGTATCTGTATGCTCTGATTTTAAATGAGGGATTACGGCAACATTTGCATTTTGAAGAATAGCAAGCATTTCTCCAAACGGCAGGTAACCGTAAAATTTAATTCTACTGGAAATATTTAACGTAACCGAAAGCTTTATTAATTTTTCCAGATATTTACCATCGCCGACGATGTCAAAGTTAAAATCAGAAAAGTGATCATTTAAAAGGGCAATGCCCCTTATGACAATTTGTATACCTCTATGTTTATTGATTCCACCACCATAAAAAATGTTAAAATTATTTGTATTTGACGTATTTACTTTATATTTTGGCAATTTATCAAAAGACTCAATATTTAAGGTATTACTAACCACAGTAATTTTATTGTGTTCAATTCCTAAATTTTCCAATCTTTTCTGGGCTTCTTCCACCACAACAATAACTTTATCAGCCAAATTACACATTCTTTTTTCGTAATTTCTCCATTGTTGATCATGTGAAAAAATTTTCCCTACAAAAGACTGGGTATGTTCAGAAATTTTTAATAGTCCTGGCCAATTTTCATGCAAATCCAATACAAATTTTGCGTTTAGTTTTTTTGAAACTTCGAAACCGATTTGGGCTAATGGTAGATCATGAACATGAATTGCATCATATTTGTTTTTTAATAGCAATTTATTTAATTCGTTTCTCCAAAAATTGAAATAAAATGGGAGTGTAAGGGTAGCAATACTTGATTTATATCTCAAAGCAGGAATTTTAAAACGCTTGATTATAACTTTGCCTTTGAAAAATTCATCAGAAGGCAATTCTTTACGAGTCAAACATGCAATTGAAATTTCATGGCCAGCCTTTGCAAGTGCCATAGCTTCGTTTTCAACTCTTATATCTGGAGGAAATTCTCCCGGAAGAAGCATCAATATTTTCATTAAGGCTGCAAATGATGTAAAATTATTTCCACTATTCTTTTTGAAGTTTTCCCATCCCATAAAGGTGGTATCATTGTATTTTGCAAGGAATTATTAAATACTTCTATGGCTTTTAATGCTGCATCGAAATTGGATCCCACAAGCTGATTCGTTCCCATCTCAATAGTTACAGGCCTTTCGGTAGAATTTCTTACTGTTATACAAGGTATTTTTAGAAAACAAGTTTCTTCTTGTATTCCTCCACTATCGGTTACCACACCTTTTGAATCAATAACTAAACTTAAAAAATTAATATATCCGAGAGGTTCAATTAAATGAACATTTTTATTAATTTTCTCTAAGAGGTGAAATTTTTTGAAATTGTTCAAAGTTCGTGGATGAATCGGGAAAACTACATCATATTCTTTAGATACTTCATTTAAAAATTTCACAAGTTCATTTAAATTACCTAGGCTATCCACATTGGAAGGTCTATGAAAAGTAGTAACAATATATTCTTTAGGGTTGAGGTTTAAAGATGAAAAAAAGTGTTTATTGCTAATTTTTTCTAAATTCTGCATTAAATTATCGATCATGGTGTTCCCAACAAAAAAAATCTTTTCGTCAGCCACTCCTTCATATTTCAAATTTCTTAATCCTGAATTTTCGGTAACAAATAAATAATCGCTTATGGCATCGGTAACAATTCTATTGATTTCTTCAGGCATCGATCGGTCGAAACTTCTCAAGCCGGCCTCAATGTGGCCGACTTTTATTCCGAGTTTCACTGCTGTTAAGGAACATGCTAATGTTGAATTTACGTCGCCGGGTACTAATACTATGTCAGGTTGATACTGTTGAAGAATTTTTTCAAAACGCAACATAATTGTAGCTGTTTGTTTAGCATGAGTTCCCCCTCCAGCATTCAGGAAAAAGTCAGGTGTTGGAATATCTAGTTCATCAAAGAATATATCCGACATCAATGTATCGTAATGCTGACCGGTATGGCAGATCTTATGTTCACAAAGGGATTCAACTTCTCGAAAAGCCTTATGAATTGGAGCAATTTTTATAAAGTTAGGCCTGGCGCCTACAACGGAAAGTACTTTTTTCATTTTCGAAATTTTGAGTTTACAGAGTTATAAATTTTTATTCTTCCCTGACAAATCCAAAAAAAATTTTCCGGACGCTTAGTTATCTAGTTTTATTAAATTCGATGCAAAGTTAAGATAAGATGGTCTTATGAGACTGGACAATATTTTTATCAAAGTTAATTTATTTTGTTGAAAAGAGGGGGTGTGGGGGAGACTCATAACTTGATTTTTTGTTAATAAATTATGCAGCATTCTGATATACAACCATTGGCGGGTTGTTCCCTATGGAAGAATGATCCCGCTTTTCATTGTAATAGTGAATA
>Ga0209200_1000056_pt1 | contig 128576 bp, 89 predicted proteins | sample AD_UKC033_MetaG_FD_184406 | JGI IMG/M metagenome (GOLD analysis project Ga0209200, IMG submission 184406) | Active sludge microbial communities of municipal wastewater-treating anaerobic digesters from USA - AD_UKC033_MetaG (SPAdes) (version 2) | ecosystem: Engineered > Bioreactor > Anaerobic >...
TGGGCGGTGGCATGATGGGCGGCATGGGCGGCATGGGCGGCGGCATGATGGGCGGCATGATGGGCGGCATGGGCGGCGGCATGATGACCAGCTACCAGAGCATGTCCATGGCCTATGGCCTGCGGGATTTGATCGAGCAGAGCATCGAGCCCGATAGCTGGTACGACCTCTCGGAGACCGGCCAGGGCACGATCACGATTTACCCGACGGAATCCCCGAAGAAGCTGGCCATCAGTGCCACGCCGGAGGTGCATAAGCAGATCGACGTCCTGCTCGATCAGCTCCGTATGTCGCTCGGGCATCAGGTCTCGATTGAGGCACGATATCTCGTGGTGACGGAGAACTTCCTCGAAGATATCGGGCTGGATCTGGACATGCAGTACGACTTCGGCGGCAAGCTGGGGATCGTGGGCTTCGCCCAGGGATCCTCTACGGTCAGTGCGCCGGCGGTCGCGTCGGGGATTACTGGAAACCTCGGCAACATCACGAACGAGAACCCGAGCGCCAGCATAACCGGCGGGTACGGCTCGGTCCTGGACGACCTGCAGGTGACGTTCCTGTTGCGGGCCACCCAGGCGAGGACCGATTCGAAGTCCCTGGCGGCGCCGAAGGTGACGGTCCTGAGCGGCGAACAGGCGACCTTCAGCCTGTGGGACTCCATCTCGTGGGCACTGCCGCCGAATGAGACGCAGGGCATCACTCCGACCAGCAGCGGTACGTCGACGACGACCACGACGACCACGCAGAACATGGGGTACATCCCGGTGGGAAGCACGTTGTACGTCACGCCGACGATCACCAAGGACAAGAAATATGTCCTGCTGAACATTCAGACGATGCAGTCGGACCTGCTGCGGTTTGCCAAGCATGCGGTCGAGCAGGAGGCGGACGACGACGACAGCAGCGACGATTCCGGAGACGCCAACAACGTGGTTACCACGCACATCGAGATGCCGGAAACGCAAACCGCGAGCGTCTCGACGCGAGTGAGTGTCCCGGATCGGGGGACGCTGCTGTTGGGCGGCCACAAGCTGGCGTCGCAGGTCGATAAGGAAGCCGGGGTGCCGGTTCTGAGCAAGATCCCCATTATCGGAGCCCTGTTCAGCAACCGCAGTCACGTGCGGGACCAGAAGATCCTGCTGATCCTGGTCAAGCCGACGATCATCCTGCAGGAGGAGACGGAGCAGGAGGCCCTCGCATCTCTGGAGGAGCCTCTGCTCAGTGGGACACGGCGGTAGTTCAGAACGATCGTGCGTTGGACGATATTCTGCACGCGAGGGGTACTGCTATACTGTCAGTATGGACTTGGGCACAATTGAATGGAAGTAGGCATATGAAAGAGCAGATTCAGGAGCGACCCGGCGCCTGGCGGCTGCTGATTAGCTCAATGCTGATCGTCTGCGCGCAGGTGAGCCTGGCAGCGGCGGGTGAACTCTCCCTTTCCTCCTTATCGGACACGATCGGCCTGCAAGGCACGTCCTCAGACGGGGGCGGCGCCTTGCTGGTGCGTTTCGTGGACAGCGACGCGGCTCCCCAGACCTGTCCGGGCCTTCTCGGACCGCGAACGCAGCGGGCCCGCCGTGCGGCGATCGCCAACGCGGTCGTCGAGGGCGCCGACGTGGCGACCCAGTATGACGAGGTCGTGCCGGGCTTGACCCTGGTGACATTGCCGCAGGGGGTCTCGCCCGCCGAGGCGGCGTTGCGGTTCACCGCGTGCGCCGACGTCCTATATGCCGAGCCCAACTACAAATATCAGCTCGATCGCACGCCCAATGACGCCATGTTCGCGCAACAATGGGCCCTGAACAACAGCGGCCAGAGCGGCGGGCTCCTGGACGCCGACATCGACGCCACGGAGGCCTGGAACGTTACGACCGGCAGCAAGGACGTCATCGTCGCCGTCCTGGACACGGGAATCGACAGCACCAATGCGGACGTCGCATTGAATCTCTGGCAGAACAGCAAGGAAACGAAGGGCAAGAGCGGCACCGACGACGACGGGAACGGCTACATCGACGACTTCAGCGGCTACAACTTCATCGGCGACAACACCGACCTGACGGACGAGGTCTACCACGGGACCTATGTCGCCGGCATCATCGGCGCCTATGGGAACAACCAGATCGGCATCGCCGGCGTCTGCTGGAACGTCGGCCTGATGATCTGCAAAGTGGCCGACGCCGAGGGAGTGAACCTGGATGCGGCAGTCGCCGCGGTCCAGTACGCCACCGTCTCGGGCGCCAAGGTCATCAACGCCTCCTGGAGCGGGCCGGCGTACAGCAAGAGCCTGCGGGACGCAATCGAGGCGGCCGGAGAGAAGGGCATTCTTTTCGTCGCTTCGGCCGGCAACGGTTCCGCGAACACGGATAATCTCGGTGCGCAGGTCTATCCTGCCGGTTACGATCTGTACAACATCATCTCGGTCATGGCCACCAACAACCGGGACCAGATGGCTTCTACGACCAACTACGGTCTGCACTCGGTGGACATCGCCGAGCCGGGTGAGGGCATCCTGAGCACGACGCCCATGACGGCCACCGATGTCATGAACGAAATCGGGCTGGCCCAGGAATACGGGACGCTCAGCGGGACCTCCGTGGCGGCGCCCCACGTCTCCGGCGTCTGCGCATTGATGCGGTCCAAATCCGGCGCGCTGACCTATCACCAGATTAAGCAGATTCTGATGCAGACGTCGGACAAGGTTGTGCCGGGTCTGTGCCAGTCTCACGGCCGCGTCAACGCGGCCAATGCGCTAGCCATGATCCCGACCGGCACCCTGGGCAGGGTCCTCAACACACGGAACGATCCGAACGACGCCGCGAGCTTGTACACGTCGCTGCAGGAAGCCATCGACGACGCCAACGACGGAGATACCCTGATTGCCGAGGGCGGCACGACCGGCGCCAAGCTTTTCCTCGAGCGGATCGACTTCAAAGGCAAGGCGATCACCGTTCGCAGCGGCAACCTCGCCAACCCCTCGGACCTGACCCTCTATCCCGAGACGACGGTCATCCTCGGCCTGGCCACCGAGGGATCGGTCGTGACCTTCGCCCATGGGGAAGGTCGTGACACCGTCCTGAAGGGCTTCACCATCGCCTGGGGCGTTGCCGACTACGGCGGCGGCATCAGTTGCGTGGACGCTTCGCCCACGATCAGCGACTGCATCATCCGCAACAACCATGCCCGCCTGTACGGCGGCGGCATCGACTGCCTCGGCGGCTCGCCCGAAATCGTCAACTGCGTCATTCACGACAACGTCGCCTACGACGCCACCGCCTTCGGCGGCGGTCTGAACTTCCAGGACGCTGCGCCCACAATCACGAACTGCACCATCCGCAATAATTCCTCCCAGGGCGCCGGCGGCGGTATCGCCTTCTCGAGCTCCTCGGGCACGATCTTCAACAGTTTCCTGCTGAACAACTCCGCGGTCGGCGGCAGCGGCCAGATCGATCTGGATGCCTCTTTCCCGACGATCACGAACTGCACGATCCTTGTCGAGGACGCGACGCCGGCCCGCGACGGCGGCATCTGGGCCTTCAGCGGCTCTTCCCCGACGATCACGAACTGCATTCTCTGGGGCAATGGCGATGATCTGTTCGGTTGCTACGCGGCGTACTCGTGCATCGAAGACGAAGACGGCGGCGCCGGCAACATCCACACGCAGCCCAATTTCACCCAGGGTCCCGACGGCATCTACTTCCTGAGCCAGACGGCCGCCGGACAGACATCGGGCAGTCCCTGCGTCGATGCAGGCGATCCGAACACCGAGGCTTCCCTGGCTGCCAGACTGGCGGCCATGACCACGCGCACCGACGGCGTCGCCGACAGCGGCGCACCGGACCTCGGCGCGCACTACGCCGCCTTCTCGGCCGTGTATTATCCGTTGACGGTCACGGTCATTGACGCCAACGGCGCGCCGGTGGACGCCAACGACGCCTGGGGCACGGTCGATCCGAACGCCGGGTCGTACCGCCTGTTCGAGGTCGTCCGGGTCACCGCGAACGCGAAAGACGGCTACCGGATCAAACGCTGGGTGGGCACGCCGGACGACACGCAGAAGAACTCCGCCCTTACGTTCACGGTCAGCGGTCCCATCAACCTGCAGGTCGAGTTCGAGCCGGTCCCGCTGTACCGCCTGGTCACCCGCGTGGCGGGCCGGTGGAAGGTCGAGGGCAGCGATGAGAGCTGCGCGATCTCGCCGGACCACAGCCGAGGGGTGTATTACCGCGAGGGTCAGGTCGTGACTGTGACCGCGATCCCGGTGGGCGCGTACATCATCGATCATTGGACCGGGACGGACAACGATGCCTCCTGGGCCCTTACGAACACCGTGACGATGACCTCCGACAAGGAAGTGACCGTCAGCTTCACACAGCCCAGGATCCTCTCGGTTCCGGACCAGTATCTGGACATTCGGGCCGCCATCAGCGCCGCCAGGACGCACGGCGACAAGATCCTCGTCAAGCAAGGGGTCTACTACATTCACTCGCTCAATTTCGGCGGCAAGGCAATCACGTTGAGCAGCACGAATCCGGATGATCCGTGCTGCGTTGCCGAGACGATCATCGACTGCGGGAATGCCGGTCGTGCATTCCGGTTCGACCACGGCGAGAGGAACGATTCGGTCATCGACGGCTTCACGATTCGCAACGGCAACGGCCACGACGGAGTGAATCCGCTTGTTTCGGCCGGCGTGGCGGCCGACGGCGCCACGGCCTATGGCGGCGCCATCGCCTGCTTCAACGGAAGCAGTCCGACGCTGTCCAATCTGATTATTCAAGACTGCTCCGCTCGCGGCCAGGTTGGCGGCGCCGCCAGGACGACGGCGGATGCGCCGGATGCCGCGGCAGATGCTCTCGACGCCCCGGAGGCGTTGGAACAGCTACCGGCCCCGGATCCTCGCGACCCGAGTTCGACCGGTCCAGACGCCCCGGCGGATCCGAATGCCGGTTTGCCGGGCGAGAACGGCGAGAACGGCACCGATGGTGCGCCGGGCCAGGACGGCCAACCGGGCGCGAACGGCGACGACGGCGGCACGGCCGGCGCCGGGTACGGCGGCGCCTTCTACTTCGACGCGAACAGCGTGCCGATCATCTTGAGCTGCACGATCACCAACTGCAGCGCCATCGGCGGCAACGGCGGCATCGGCGGCCAGGGCCAGGATGGTCAGGCCGGTCAGACCGGTCAGGCCGGCCAGGATGGTCAGCAGGGCCAGGACGGCGGCGACCCCGCTGAGGGCAGCGACGGCGCCCAGGGCGCAGGCGGCAACGGCGGCAACGGCGGCAATGGCGGCAATGGCGGCAATGGCGGCGCCGGCGGCAACGGCGGCGCCGGCGGTGGAGGCGGCGAAGCCCTCGGCGGCGCCATCTACTTTGGACCCAACTGCCGACCCACGATCAAGTACACCACGATCCAAGGCTGTCTGGTCCGCCAGGGCGTTGGCGCCGACGGCGGATCCGCAGGCGCCGGTGGCGCGGGCGGTGATGGCGGCGCGGGTGGCGCCGGCGGCGATGGCGGCGATGGCGAGCCAGCCGGAGCAGCCGGAACCGACGGTGCTGCAGGCACAGGCGGCAATGGCGGCGCCGGCGGCAACGGCGGCGCCATGGGCAGCAACGGCGCACGCTGCTTGGGCGGCGGCATCTACTTTGGCGAGGACTGTCAGGCCGAGATCCTCGACACGGTTGTCAGCGGCTGCTTGACTGACGCGGACGTGGATACGGAAGTCTATCCCGGCGGCGCTGGCGGCAACGGCGGCGCGGGCGGCAGCGCCGGCGGCAACGGCGGCAACGGCGGCAATGGCGGCGACGGCAACGCGGCCGGCGCTGCGGGCAACGGCGGCGCGGGCGGCGCCGGCGGCGGCGCCGGCGGCAACGGCGCCCGGGGCCAGACCATTCCTCCCATCGTCCCGCTGTCCAACTACGGCGGCGGCATCTACTACGGCGAGGGCTGCTCCGTCGTCCTGACCAGATGCACGATCAGCAACAACACCGTCCACGAGGACAACGGCGGCGGCGAATACTACAGCAACAACTGCACCACGGTCCTGACGGACTGCACCATCAGCGGCAACATCGCGGGCACGGAGACCGATGATCCCAATTTCACCCCCGATGGCTATTCCCACGGCGGCGGTCAGGCCTTCGGCATCGGCTGCTCGGCGACCATCGTCGGCTGCACCTACAGCAACAACGTCGCGGAAGGCGACGGCGGCGGGATCTACGTCTGGTACGAGTGCGACCTCGATATCAGCGACTCGACGTTCACGGGCAACGACGCCAACACGCCGCAGTACAGTGCCGGCGGCGCCATCTATGCCGGCGGCGTCCTCGACGACGATACGCGAACCTACCACAACGGCGGCACGATCCGCGTGCAGAACAGCACGTTCACCAACAACGCCGCGGCCTTCGGCGCCGGCATGTACTGGTACAGCAACGATGCCGATGTCCTCGTGACCGACTCGGCCTTCCGCACGAACAACGCGGAACACGGCGGCGGTCTCTACTGGAGCGGCGGCGCCCCGACCATCAGCGGCTGCATCATTCGCGGCAACACCGCCACCGGATGGGCGGAGGTCACCACCACGACGGTGGGCGATCACGATTGCGGCACCGGCGGCGGTCTGCACTGCCTGGATTCCGATGCGCTCATTCAGGACTGCTACCTCAGCGAGAACACCTGCAACGGCACCGGCGGCGGCGCCTATCTCGTCGGCGGCCGGCCGGTCGTGAAGAACTGCCTGGTCAACGGCAACACGGCCGCCATCGGCGGCGGCGGCATCGCCTCCCATTGGGAAGCGGCGCCGACAATCGCCAACTGCACGATCGTCGAGAACAAGGCCTCGGACCCGAACAACAGTTCGGCCCGCGGCTACGGCGGCGGTCTGTTCTGCTCCTACCAGAGCCAGACCATCCTGATGAACAGCATCCTGTGGGGCAACACGGGCCGCTACGGCAGCCAAATCGCCATCGGCAGCAAGGATGATCCGACTTATCTGCAGTACCCTGCCGGCCTGACGGTGAAGTACTGTGATATCCAAGGCGGTCAGCCGGGCGTCCACGTCGAAGCGGGACGCACCCTCAACTGGCTCGCGGGCAACCTCAGCAGCGATCCGCTGTTCGTGGCCCCGTACTTCCTGAGCCAGGCTGCGGCGGGTCAGTCGCAGACCAGCCCGGCGGTCGACGCCGGCAGCGCCCTGGCCAGCCAACTGGGTCTCGATTTTGCCAGCACGCGAAGCGACAACGTCGCCGACGCGGGCCAGGTGGACATGGGCTACCATTACATCGGCGAGGGCCAGTACCAACTGACCGTCACCATCATCGGCGGCCACGGCACCGTGCAGCCGCTGGGCGGTCGCTACCACGAGATGCAGACCGTGGCCCTCACTGCGATCCCCGATCCGAACTACCGCGTCCGGGTGTGGACGGGCACCGACGACGATCCGTCGTGGAACGACAACACCAACACGGTGACCTTCAGCGGCAGCGATATCGCGGTCACCGTGGAGTTCGAGCCGGACCTCATCAACGAGTTGCTCGTGCCCGCAAACTATGCGACGATCGAAGATGCCATCGCGGCGGCCGGGCAGGGCGGGACGAGGATTGTGCTCGCCAAGGGGACCCACACCGTCTCCTCCTCGGACGGCATCGATTTCGAAGGCAAGACCATCGTCATCACCTCCCTGGATCCGAACGACCCGAGCGTCGTCGCCAGTACGATCATCGACGCTGCAGGCACGGCGCTGAGTCCTCGCCGTGCGTTCTACTTCCACAGCGGAGAGGACGCCAACTGCCTCATCACGGGCGTCACGATCACCAACGGCTACGTCCGCGGTGAACGGGGCGCCGACGGCCGGTTCGGCGTTGTCCAGCCGAGCCCCTACGCTGGGCTGCCGCTTGATCTCTATGACCCGCTCAGACCCCGCGCGGAGCGAGGCGCCGACGGGACCGGCGACTCCTACGGCGGCGCCATCCTGTGCGAGAACGGCAGCTCGCCCATGTTCCGCAATTGCGTGATCACCGGCTGCATCAGTACCGGCGGCCACGGCGGCACCGGCGCGAACGGCCAGACCACCACGCCGCAGCCCGACTACCCGACGGACTGGAGCTATCTGCCTCCAGCCACGGCGGACAACACCGATCCCACCGTGCAGACCACTGGCGATGGACAGTGGGGCGGCTACGGCGGCACCGGCACCGGTATCGGCCATGGCGGCGCCCTCGCCTGCCTGGACGGGAGCAATCCCCTCCTGATCAACTGCGTCTTCTCGAACAACACCGCCTACGGCGGCATGGGCGGCGACGGCGGCGACGGCGGCAATGGCAGCGGCGACGAGAGCTGGGGCGGCGACGGCGGCAACGGCGTCGGCGACGGTCGCGGCGGCGCCATCTACTGCGGGACCGGCAGCGTCCCGGTCATTCGAGACTGCCAGTTCCTGAGCAACATCGCTCGCACGGGCGTCCCCGGTCTGGGCGGCGCCAGGGGCAGTGGAAACACGCTGGATGCCCCGTACGGGCCTGCCCAGAACGGCAGCGACGGCCTTACGATCACGTACGGCGTGGTCGCCGGCGGCGCGATCTTCTACGACTCCCAGAGCAGCGCGGACATTGTGGACTCGAACTTCGTAACGAACCAGGCCTTCACGGCCGTTCTCGCTACCGTCGCAGGCGGCGTCTACTCCGAGATCCAGACGGATACCCGAGGCGGCGCCATCTACGGCGTGTCCGGGGTCACCGTTGATCTGGAAGGTTGCCGATTCACCGATCACAACGGCGGCGCCTTGTACATGGTCGGCCAATCCGTGTTGGACGTCAATGACTGCCTGTTCATGGGCAACGCGCGGCGGGACCGCTCCCTGACGGACTACATCGGGTACACTCCCACGTCGTCTCTGCTCACCATGAGCCAGGGGACGGGCGGCGATACCTCGACGACTTTCGAAGGCGGCGCCATCTACATGGGGGCCGGCTCCTCTCGCTTCAACGTGACGAACTCCCAGTTCTTCGGCAACGCGACCGACGACCGCGGCGGCGCGGTTCGCACCCGGTCCGGCGCCACGGTCAAGAACTGCCTGTTCGGCAGCAACGAGGCCGCGAATATCGGCGGCGGGTTCGATGCCTACTATGAAAACGGCTATCCGACCGCCAGCGTGATCCTGACGGTGAACTTCGAGCGATGCCTCTTCACCGGCAACCGGGCCTATAAAGGGGCCGAAGGCTGGGGCGGCGGCGTCTACCTCAAGGACGTCAACGCCGTGTTCAACGATTGCAGCTTCGTCAACAACCGGGCCCGCAACGGCGCCGGCCTGACCGCCTCGGGCGGCGCGGTGACGTTGGCCCGGGCAGTGGTCCATGGCAACACCGCCATCGGCTCCAGCCGCAGCGGCGACGTGGGCGGCGGTCTGCTCTTCGCTGAGACCCCGGTGACGATCACGGACAGCCGGTTCAGCGAGAACGTGGTCCAGGGTGTCGACGCTGCCGGCGGGGCGATCTGCTTCTACGGCGGGTTCATCGAGCACGTGGTCAAGAACTGCCTGTTCACCAGCAACTCGTCGAATGCGTATGGCGGCGCGATCTCCTGCATCGCCTATGCGATGCCCAAGATCAGCTTCTGCACGTTCGTCGAGAACACCGCCCGGACCCTGGGCGGCGCGATCTACACCGATTGGATGTCCGATGTCCTGGTCAACAGTTCGATCTTCCAGGCCAACGACCATCGCAGCATCGGGTCGGTGGACTCCGGCAGCGGCAACCGGATTGCCTGCTGCCTGTTCCACAACAACCCGGACGGCGACTACGGTCTATATGACAGCGCGACGGGACAGACCAGCCAGGCGGCGGCCGACAGTCTGGGCACGACGAACCTGACCGGCGACCCGCTGTTCGTGGCCGGTCCGCTGGGCGACTACTACCTCAGCCAGGTCTCGGCGGGCCAGACCGCGGACAGCGCGGCCCTCGACCAGAGCAATCTCCTGGCCTCCGACAGCGGCATGGACCAGTACACCACGCGGACCGACAACGGCCTGGACGACGGCAACGCCGATCTCGGCTACCACTATCGCGATGCCACCGACTTGCCCCAGTACACCCTGACCGCGAGCGTCGGGGACGGCAACGGGAGCGTTGCGCCCACGAGCGGAACGTACTACGCCGGCACGCTGGTCGTGCTGACCGCGACGCCGGTCGCGAACTACACGCTCGCCCAGTGGACGGGCACGGACGACGATGCGTCCAAGCTGATGGAAAACCCCATCATGATGTGGTCCGATCGCACGGTGGTCGTCACGTTCGCCAAGGCGAGGGTCATTCGGGTGGACGACAGCGCCTACCGCGGGAGCATCCAGAGGGCGATTGAGGACGCCAAGGATGGCGACACCGTCGTGGTGCCGACGGGCACGTACAGTCCGCACTATGAGGGCAGCGTCATGGCGCCGATCGTCATCGAGAAGGCCATCAGGCTGACCAGCGAGAATCCGGATGACCCGGATTGCGTCGCGGCCACCGTGATCAGTGCTGTGCAGTTCACAGTCGCGACGACGGATGGCGAAGCGACCATTCAGGGCTTCACGATCACCAACAGCATCATGCAAATCCTGAGTTGCTCGCCCACCCTGCGGAACTGCGTCTTCACGGATTGCCAGTGGGATGGCGGCGTGACCCCGAACACTACGACCGTTGAGGACGACGGTCCCGACGGTGAGCCTGTCTATGGCGGCGCTATCATCATCGAGGGCGGTTCGCCCACGGTTGTGGGATGCACCTTCAGCGAGTGCTCCGTCACTGGCGGGACCGGAGCGCCCGGAAACGACAGTTCGACCGGTCAGGGACATGACGGCGGCTGGCCCGGCTATGCCTACGGCGGCGCGGTCTACTGCGCCAGCGGCAGTCCGACGTTTACGAATTGCCGCTTCGTGGATTGCTATGCTCAGGGCGGCGTTGGCGGCAAGGGTGGCAACGGCGACGCGACCACACAGAGCCCCCCGGGACGCGGCGGCGGGTACATCGGATCGAATGCCGACGAGGACCTGTACGCTTTGGATACGGGGTGGAACGGCGAATGGCTGTACGGTCCCTATATGGACTACTGGAAGTACAGCGGGTACGGCGGCGCCGTCTACTGCGAGTATGGCAGCTCGATCAGGTTCGTCAACTGCACGTTCGAGAACAACCGCGCCCTCGGCGGCGTCAGCGGCATCGGTGGTGACTCCGTCCTTCCAGAGGGCTATCGAATGCCGGAGCAGCCGGTCGATATCGAGAGCTTCGGCGGCGCCCTGTACGCAGGCTACAACAGCAGTTATGAGCTGGTGGACTGCACGTTCACCGGGTGCTGGACGGAACGGGAATTCGATCCGAACGGCGTGCCGGGCGGTCCTGCCATCGATGGCACCTCACTCCTCTACCCGGACGATCCGTACCTCGGCTACGGCGGTGCGGTGGCCATCGAGGAGTCCAGCTCCATCACGATGACCAACTGCACGATCATTGACTGCAACGCCACGATCGGCGGCGCCATCTACGCGGCGGATTCCGAGCTCGGACTGACCGACTGCAACCTGGCGGCCAACACCGCCTATCACGGCGGGGCCGTCTACCTCGCCGAGGCGACGGGCACGATCGACAGCTCGACCTTCTTCCGCAACGTCGCGGCCTACGAGCCCAACGACGTGTACCGAATCTTCGATGCCAATCTCTACCAGGTCGGCACGATGTTCAGCAACGGCGGCGCCTACTTCGGCGTCACCTCGCCCGTGCAGATCCTCAACAGCACCTTCCGCGAGAACAAAGCCAGCGCCTCCGGCGGCGGTCTGTACTTCACCGGCGCCGCGGAGCCGCTCCTGCACAATTCCCTTGTGACCCGGAACAAGGCCGGTCGCGACGGCGGCGGCGTCTCCGCCAAGTGGTATGCCGATCCCACGATCTCCAACTGCACCATCACCGAGAACAAGGTCACCGGTGCGCTCGGAGACGATCCCGGCTATGGCGGCGGTCTCTACGTCTCCTATAACAGCAGCGCCACGGTGATCAACTCGATCCTGTGGGGCAACTTCGGAGTCGACGGCGCCCAATTGGCGATCGGCAGCGGGAGCGACAGCGGCGCGTACATGTCCGGCGTGACGATGTCGTACAGCGACATCGGACCCGCGTTCGACCCGAACGACATGATCGATCCGCTCGCGACGGTCGCGAGGTCCGGCGTTCAGGCGGAGACCTCCGTCGGCGCGACCGCCGGAGGCGACGTCCTGATCGATTCCGCCACGATCAACGCCGAACTCGCCTCCAACGGCACTGCAGCGGTCATCGTGACGCTCCACGAGCCCGACGGACGCGATGCGGTCGATTGGAACAGCCGCGAGGCCGTGGTGCAGTTCCAGGCGCAGCTCGCCAATCGGCGGGCGACCGTCCTCAACGCCTTCCAGTCGGGCGAGTTCACCGCTCGCCAGACGTACGCGAACGTGGCCTCCTTCTCCGGCCAAGTGACCAAGGCCGGTCTGGACCGCCTGAAGACCAACCCCTTGGTCCGGCACATCGAGCCGGTCCGCTACGCCAAACTGGCGATGCGCCAGGCCCTGGCGCTGGGCAACGCACGGGAGATCCGCCACACCTACAACGGGCGGGGCATCTCCATCGCCATCGTGGACTCGGGTGTCGATTACACGCATCCGATGCTCGGTGGAACCGGCAACGCCGCGACGAGCACCTTCCCCAATGAGAAGGTGATCGGCGGCTACGATACCGCGGAGAACGACCCCGATCCGATGCCGGTGGTCGTGGCACACGGCACCTGCTGCGCCGGCATCGCGGCCGGCGAACTCGCCTCGGTCGAGGACTACATCGGCGGCGTCGCCTATGGGGCTCGGATCTACGCTCTCAAAATCGGAGCGGACGACGGGAACATCCCGACGGACGCCGCCCTGAGAGCCTGGGATTGGTGCATCACCCACCGCAATGACGATCCGGAACACCCGATCAAGGTCATGAGCAATAGCTGGGGCCTGAGCGTGTCGTTCGACGACGCCAACGTGGCGGATGCCTATTCGCCGAGCATGGCGGTTCTGGCCGACACGGCAGTCAGCGTGGGCATCACGATCGTGGCGGCCTCGGGCAATGAGTACTTCACCACGGGAATCGGCTGGCCGGCGGCCATGTCCAATGTGATCTCCGTGGGCGCCTTGTACGACGTGAGCGGTCTCGTGACGGAGTACTCCAATGCGGCGGAGAACTTGGACGTCCTGGCGCCTGCAGACCCGGTCTACACGACGGATATGGTTGGCGCCGCGGGCTACGACGCCGGCGATTACTTCCCGTCCTTCAACGGCACGTCGTCCGCCACGCCGTTCGTGGCAGGCTGCGTGGCCTCGATTCAACAAGCGGCTCTCGAACGGCTCGGCAGATACCTCACTCCTGCCGAGGTCGAGAAGCTCCTGAAGACCACGGGCGATCCCGTCACCGACACCAAGGTGGCGATCACGAAGCCCAGAGTGAACCTCGGTGCGGCCCTGACGCTGCCCAGCGGTCCGGCGATCTACATCGGCGCCAACTGCGAGCTGAACGGCTGGTTGGCGGCGAAGACCGCGACGTACCCGACGTGGGACGCGACCCTGTGGGGCACTGCCGCCAACGTGATCGTGGCGGATCCGTGCTTCATCTCCGGTTACTACCTGAGCCAGACGGCCGCGGGACAGGACTCGCAGAGCCCGGCGGTCGATGCCGGCAGCGACTCGGCCCAGGCCATCGGCCTGGCGGATCGTACGACCCGCATCGACGGCGTCTTCGACGCCAACCGGGTGGACCTCGGCTATCACTACGCCAAGGCGGTGCCGGTCTATCAGTTGACCGTGACCGTGGTCGCCGACTCGAGGGGCCAGACCCACGGCGTCGTGCAGCCCGGCAGTGGTTCCTATCTGGAAGGCACGGAACTCGTTCTCAAGGCCGTGCCGAACGCCGGTTACTATCTGCAGGGCTGGTATGACGCGAACGACACGCTCCTGTCCCTCCGGCCCGAGTACAACCTCGTCGTGGACGCGAATCGGGTCCTGCGGGTCCGGTTCCGTCTGCCCAAGGAGATCGTCGTCGGCAGCGAGAAGGCCACCGGGATTCAGGAGGCGGTCAATTCGGCCGCCAACGGCGACACGATCATCATCTCGTCGGGCGTCTACAGCGGCTTGATCAACCTGCGCGGCAAGCAGATCCGTCTGACCAGCACGAATCCCGACGATCCCAGGATTGTCGCTCAGACGGTTATCGATTGCGGCGCCTCGGGACGCGCCCTGATCTTCAACAGTGGCGAAGGTCCCGACACGATCATCACCGGCATCACGATCATGAACGGCGCCACCTTGCTGGAACCCGGCGCCGCGGTGTACATCGGCGCGGGTTGCAGCCCGACCTTCATCAACGTCATGATCAGCAATTCGGCCGTCTCGTTCTCCAGCGGCGGCGCGATCTACATCGGCGCCAACGCCAACCCGACGTTTACGAACGTGCAGATCGACAACTGCCACGCATGGAATGCGATCCTCACCGCGACGGGCCAACCCTTCGGCGCCGGCAGTGCAGGCGCGGTCTACATCCACACCGGGAGCAGGCCGACGTTCACCAACTGCTCGTTCACGAACTGCACGGCCCTCGGCTACGGCGGCGCCATCTACTGCGGCCCGGACGGCCTGGCGACGTTCACGAACTGCCGGTTCACCGCCAATGACGCCAACGATCGCGGCGGCGCGGTCTATCACGCGCCCAGGGCGGCCTCGAAGTTCGTCCAGTGCGACTTCTCGGAGAACGCGACGGACCTCCTCGGCGGCGCCGTGTTCTACGGTCGCGAGTGCGCTATCGAGGTGAGCGGCTGCAACTTCACGAAGAACCTCGCCGACGAGAGCGGCGGCGCCCTCTACTTCAGCGGCCAGTGTGCCGGCTCGATCGGCGGCAGCGCGTTCACGCACAACGATGTGAACGAGGCCGGCGGCGCGATCTACCTGACCGGCAGCCGCATCGAGATCGCCGACTGCAACGTGGCCTACAACTCGGCCCATCGCGGCGGTGGCCTGTACTGCTACGATACGCCGGATTCGAAGATCCTGCGGTGCTCGATCAAGCACAACGAGGTCCTGGGCGTCCAGCGGCAGTTCTTCCTGCCCATCGACGGCACGTCCGCTCCGATCTCGCCGACCGATCCGAACTTCGTGTACGACGTGAACGCGGTCGTGATCGACAATGTCCGCGGCGGCACGGCTGCTGCCCAGGGCGGCGGCGTCTATGCCTACGCGGGTCCGACGCTGATCTCGGATTGCCAGATCAGCCGCAACGCAGCGGCCACCTCGGGCGGCGGTCTGTATCTCACGGCCGGCCGGTCCGGTCTCCGGACTCTGTTCAACTGCCTGGTGACGGACAACTCGGCCGGCAGGGACGGCGCCGGCATCTCCTGCAGTTGGCAGGTCAACGCTCGAATCGCCAGCTGCACGATCGGCAACAACTCCGTCAAGAGCCTCGCGGGAGAGGCGCTCGGAGCCGGCGTCTACGCCGGATACGGGTCCAACGTCGTCCTGACGAACTCCATCGTGTGGGACAACGTCAGCAACGACAGGGGATCGCAACTGGCCGTCACGGGCGAGACGTCCAGCCCGTCCGCCATGCAAGTGACCTACAGCGATGTCGAGCCCAGTCCCGATTCCAGCGCCTCCGCGGTGGGTCTGGACATGGTCTTCGTGATCGATTCGACGGACACGATGATCCCCTCCATGAGGTACGTCCGAGAGGCGGCGGCCAAGATCGCCAAGGCGATCGACGCCAACGTCGCCGACTGCCGCATGGCGGTCGTGGACTTCCGCGATTTCAACGATACGGAGCGGGCGGGCGGCGTCGCGACGGACTACCCGTACCGCGTCGTGACCCCGTTCACCGAGGATGTCGACACGGTCGTCAGTGGGATCAACTCGATCACCGCGGTGGCCGGCGCCGGCGGGCCTGAACTGGCCGAGTCGGTCTACTATGCCCTGACTCAAACGGCCGAGGCCAATGACCTCGACGAATGGCGAACCGGGCGCGTGGCCCGCGTCGTCCTGCTGATCGGCGACGGCGTTCCGCACAATCCGGAACTCGTCGTGGGCTATCGGCTCAGCGATGTCATCGAGGCCCTGTCGAGAGAGTCGAGCAAGAGGGTTCACACCCTCCAGATCGGCGAAGCCAACGACGTGCAGGCCTACTACGAGGCCCTGGCGAACCTGACCGACGGCGTTGCCGTGCAGGCGCGGGACGCCAACGATATGACGGTGGAAACGGCCGCGGTCGTGGCGGGCATTCTGCCGCTGACGCGGGCCGGGTCGTCGATCTACGTGGCCGACGGCTCCACGCTGTCGGGCTGGAATGCCGGCACACAGAGCTGGGACCCGAATTTGGGCAATATCGATGCTGACCCGTACTTCCTGGCCGGATACTACCTGGACCAGACGGCGGCCGGCCAGTCGCGTCAGAGCCCGGCGGTCGACGCCGGAAGCGGATCGGTCGATCCGAACAGCAGTCTGGGCGCCCGGACCACGCGTGCCGACGGCGTTGCCGACTCCGGCATCGTGGACATGGGTTACCACTACGCCCAGGGTGTGACGCTCTACACGTTGACAGCCCAAGTGCTGCCCGACGCCACCGACGGGTTGGTGCATGGCATTGTGACGCCTGCCATCGCCGTGGTGTACGAAGGCTCGACCGACAATGTCATCCGTCTCGCGGTGAAAGCCGAAGACGGCTGGCGGGTCAAGGCCTGGACGGGCACCAACGACGACACGCTGACCAGCCTGGTCAACTACGTGACGCTCACGTCGGACCGGCATGTGACTGTCACTCTGCAGCAGCGCACGGCCAGGGTCGTTACCGTGCCGGGCGACTACACGACGATCCAGGGGGCCGTTACGGCCGCCGAGGACGGCGACACCATCCTCGTCGATCCGGGCACCTATTACAGTGGATACGGCGAGGTCGGCCTGATCATGAGCAAGGAAATCACCATCACGTCCCGCAACCCGGACGATCCTCGCACGGTAGCCTCGACGGTGATCAGCGGCCCCGGCGGTATCGGCGGCAACACGTGGAGCCGCCTGGGCGTCGTGTTCACCGCCTCTGCGAGCCGACGCACCGTGCTCAACGGCTTTACGATTGAGAACTTCGGCGGCATCGCCGACAACGGCGACGACGGAGACCGGGCCGGTGGGCATCCGAATGGCGGGGATGGCGTGCCGATCCAGGGTGCGGCCATGATCCTGCTGCCTGGCGCCAGCCCGACGATCAAGAACTGCGTGATCCGCAACAACTCCATCACCGGCGGCGACGGCGGCAACGGCGTCGCAGCCACGACGAGCCAGAACGCGGGTCGCGGCGGTTGGGGCGGTTGGGCTCGCGGCGGCGCGATCTACTGTGCGTCCAACACCAATCCGTTGTTCGTCAACTGCACCATCGAGAACAACTCCGCGCAAGCCGGCAGCGGCGGCAACGGCGGCGCCGGCGTCGATAACGGCGGTCTGGCCAACTACGGCGGCAACTACACTCCGTCCCTGCCGATCGACATCGATCCCGACAGGCTCGGGGCGACCGCGGTTACGCGCGACTTGTGGAAGATCTGGGAATGGGACTATGCCACCTATATTCAGATGGCTTTCGCATCTGAGAATGTCTCCCTCAGCGTGAGCAATGTGCCTCTGGGCGGCGGCTCGTACATCGGCGATTATCGCTGGTACTCCGCCTACGGCGGCGGCGTCTTCATCGATGCCGCAAGCAAGGCTGAGTTCGTCGAGTGCACCCTTCGTGGCAACAGCACCGTCGGCGGCATGACCGGCCAGGGCGGCGCCCAGCCGCCGACCGGCAGGCTCACCGAGCCGTTGACTGCCTTCGAGGTGCCCAGCTACGGCGGCGCCGTCTACTGTGCCGCCGACACGGTGGTGGCGTTCCGAGGCTGCAACTTCGAGAACAACACCGCTTCGGCCGACTCCGGCAACTTCCGGTCGGATCCCTACGTCGGCTTCGGCGGCGGCGTCGCGGCCGAGTACTCTGCCAGCGTGTCCTTCGAGGACTGCAACTTCGTGGATAACGAAGCAGATACCGGCGGCGCCGTCTATCTGGCCGACGCGGTCGCGAGCCTGATGGACACGATCCTGGCGAGGAACACCGCCATCCGCGGCGCCGGCGTGGCCGGCGTGGGCGGTGAGATCGGCATCGCCGGTTGCGAGGTGAGGAACAACATCGCCCTCGTCAACACCGGCGACGTGGCCGGCGACGGGGTCGTGGCCGCGGGCGCGGGCATCTTCTTCTCGTCTGCGACCGGCACGATCCAGGACTGCAACATTGCCGGTAACTCCTGCGACGGCTCCGGCGGCGGCATCTACCTCCGCGGGGACAACAGCACGTCGATCATCAACTGTCTGATCCGCGGCAACCTGGCGACCCGCGACGGCGGCGGCATCTCGACCAACTGGTATGCCACGCCGACGATCCGGAACTGCACGTTCTATGCGAATCAGTCCATCGACCCGAACGACAACCGAGTCGGCTTCGGCGGCGGCCTGTTCTGCGGCTACTTCAGCGACGCCCAGGTTGTCGACTCCATCTTCTGGGCGAACGGCGCCCGCCTCGGGACGGAACTGGCGGTCGGGACCGGCTTCGATCTCGATCCGCATTGCGGTACGCTCCGTGTGTCGTACAGCGACATCTTCGCCGGTCCGAACGACGTGTACGTCGATGTCGGCTGCACGCTGGTGTATGGCGAAGGCATCCTCCGCAAGGATCCGAAGTTCGTGGAAGGTCCGCTGGACAACTTCTACCTGAGCGACAAGAGCCCGTGCGTCGATGCCGGCAGCAGCCTGGCCAGTGTGGTCGGAATGTCGCGGTACTCGACCCGAACGGACAGCGAGCCCGACACGGGAGTGGTGGATATCGGATACCATCATGCGATTCTCGAGCCGTGCAAGTTCTGTGATCTCGTCTACGACGGCCAGATCACCTTCGAGGACTTCGCGGAGTTCGCCAGCCAGTGGCTCAGCACAGGCTGCTCTGCCTCCGATGGCTGGTGCAGCGGCGCCGATTTCACGTTCGACTCGGCGGTCGATGCCTTCGACCTGGCCTTCTTTGCCGATTGCTGGTTGGTCAGGGACGAGACCGCTCCGCTGCCGAATCCGGCTGCGTGGGCAGTCGAGCCGTACATGGCCGACAGTACCGCCGCCCGCATGGTGGCTGTTGAGGCGGTCGATTCCTGGGGCTGGAATGTCGAGTACTACTTCGATTGCGTCTATGGCAACGGCCACGACAGCGGCTGGATTACGAGCCGGTCCTACGTGGACAGCGGCCTGGCCAAGGGCGTCGAGTACGGTTATCGCGTCAAGGCGCGAGACCTCTCGCCCTGGCGCAACGAGACCGAGTGGTCCGAGATTAGGATCGCCGGAACCGCCGATAAGGTGGCGCCGACGCCCGAGCCGTACATCCAGTCGATTTCTGCCGTGGCCGATTCCTATACGTCGATCACCATGACGGCCAGGATTGCCTACGATGACAACGGCGTCCAATACTACTTCGATGCCAACGAAGCGGACGGCGGCCACGACAGCGGCTGGATCGACAGCCAGGTCTACACCGATGTGAATCTACCGCCGGCGACGACGCACTGCTATCGCGTCAGGGCCCGCGACCTCTCGGCCGCGAACAACCAGACCGAGTGGTCCGGCTGGATCTGCGCTACGACGAACACGGCGCCGGAGTCGGATCCCCCGACGCCAAACCCGATGCAGTTCGATCCCAACGGGATGCCCCAGGAGGTCTATGGCGGCCTCGGCAACTGGGACTACTACGCCGAAATGACGGCGGTCACCGCGACCGACCCCAGCGGCGGCATCGAATACTACTTCCTCTGCGAAGAGCCCTATGACGGTGAATCCCCGGCCGGCTTCTCCAGCGGTTGGAGGACTGATCCGACGTGGTCCATCCGGGTCGGTGGCAAGAACCGGAGTCTGCGGTTCAAAGTCAAGGCCCGCGATGCCTACGGCAACGAGACGGCGTATTCGGATTGGGCGAAGATGGCTCTCATCGGCGGCGGATGACAGCGTTGTCAGGTGTGTTCTTCCGGTGCAGGAAGTCCGGCGGGATCGTCAAGGAATAGAAAGACCAAGCCCCGGGGCAACCCGGGGCTTGCTTTTGGGACTTGCTGAGTCTGGGGAACGGGACGCGGGCCCAGGATGGCGGGCAAAGCTCGCGGGCCGGCCGCGGCTGGGACGCCGGGGCTCCTACGCCTGCTCGACTCGGTTTCGGATCGCCTGGTATCCGTAGTGCATCATGAGGTGATCGAGGATGACCAGGGCGGTGTAGTTCTCCGCAACCGGCCAGATCCTGGCCACGATGGTTGGGTCCCGGCGTGTGATGGCTGCCAGGGCCTTGTTTTCCAGCGTGTACTTGTCGATCGTCTGCTGCGGCTTGGCGATGGTCGGCGTCGGCTTGACCGCCAGGCGGACCACGATGGGCTGGCCGGTGGTCAGGCCGCCGGTGATGCCGCCGGCGTTGTTCGACTGGAAGGCCACCTTGCCGTTCACCGCGTGCATCTGGTCGTTGTCCTGGTAGCCGGTCATGTCTTTGACCGCGAATCCCGCTCCGACCTCGACGCCCTTGACGGCGCCGATGCCGAGCATCCGCCCGAGTTCCGCATCAAGCTTGGCGAAGACCGGCTCGCCCAGGCCGACCGGGGCGCCGGTGACGATGACCTCGACGACCCCGCCCGCGGAGTCGCCCATCTGGCAGATCCGGTTGCAGGCATCGACCATGGCCTGGGCGGCCTCGATGTCCGGGCAGTTGAGAACCGGGTGTACGCCGTACCGCTCGCGGACCTCCTCGGGCGACATCCGAGGCGCTCGGTCGCGGATCTCGTCGATCTCATTTTCGACCTGGGCCAGCACCGCTGCCTTCTCCAGCAGCCGCATGTCCATGTTGAGCCGACCTTTGACGTAGAGTTCCTGGTAGAACGGATCGAGGTCCCGCCGCATGGTCTTGTAGTCGCTCGCGGATCGCAGGGCCGCCTCGTGCGGAATGTCGGGACAGCGAACGCCCGCAATCTCCCTGGCGTAGGCGAACACTTCGATGCCGCACTTCTGAAGGATCTTCTTGGCGACATAGCCGGCCGCGACGATGGTCGAGGTATAGCGCCCGCTGAAGATGCCTGCGCCGATGGCGTCGTCGTCCGGGCCGTACTTCACGAAGCTGGCGTACGATGCGTGGCCCGGACGGGGCGTGCGGTTCGTGTCCTGGTACTGCTTGATGTGGATGAAGTGGCGGTCCAGGTTCGGGATCAGGATCGTCAGGGGGGTGCCGTTCGTGTGATTCCTGTTGCCTGCGTTCTCGATCGTGTCGGCGGCATTCACGCCCGTGTAGATGACCGGCAGGTCCGGCTCCTTGCGCGGGCTGGACAGCTCATCCGCGCCGGGCTTGCGAAGGAGCAGGTCGCCGTAGATTTCCTGCTCGGTCAGCAGAATCCCCGGCGGGACACCCTGCAACATGCTGGTGAGTCCTTCCTGGTATGAGCCACCCGCGACGGTGACTTGAAACAAGCGTCCGAGATGACATCCGAGCACCGGTCACTCTCCTGTCAGAAGTCGATTCGTGGTTGTGGATTCCTGATTTGACTGCCTCGCAGTCGGCAATCCCAAATGAAGAATCACACTCTACCATTAGAGGAAAACGCAGGAATTTGCAAGCAGAACTTCGAGCGGGCTACCGGCGGTTCCAGTCGGGACGGAGACGGTCCTGCACCTCCCACGCGTCCAGCAGGGCCAGGGCCGCCATGCTCTCGATCACCGGGATCACGCGAGGGACAATGCACGGGTCGTGTCGGCCGTGTGTTTCGATGGGCTGGTTCCGCATTCCGATGTCCAGCGTCCGTTGCGGCTTGGCGATGGACGACGTGGGTTTCACCGCGATTCGCAGGATGACAGGCTGGCCGGTGGAGATGCCGCCGGTGATGCCGCCTGCGTGGTTGGTGAGGAACCCGCCGTCGGCCATGTTGTCGTTCGACTGGCTGCCTCGCATTCGCGTCAACTGGAAGCCCTCGCCGATTTCGATTCCCTTGATGGCGCCGATGGTCATGATCGCAGCGGTCAGGCGCGAATCCAGCTTCTGGAACACCGGATCGCCCAACCCCGCGGGCAGGCCGTGGATCTCAAGCTGCACGACGCCGCCGACCGAGTCGTTGTCCTCCTTGGCAGCGAGGATGGCCTGGACCATTCGCTCGGCCGCCTCCGGATCGGCGCAGCGGACCGGATTGGACTCGATGGTCTCATAGTCGCAGCGATTCGCGGTGATTCCAGCGATTTCGACCGCGTGGGCGACGATCCGCACGCCTCGTCGGGTCAATTCCTGTCGCGCGAAAGCGCCGCCCAGGACGCGGCCCGCGGTTTCCCGTCCGGAGGACCGACCGCCGCCGCGATGGTCGCGGAGGCCGTACTTGCGATAATAGGTGAAGTCCGCGTGACCCGGACGGAAGAGGTTCTTGATCCCTTCGTACTTGGAGGAATCGTGGTCCCGATTGAAAATCGCCATCGCGATGGGGGCGCCCGTGGTTTTGCCTTCGAACACGCCCGAGAGGACTTCCACCTGGTCTTTTTCGTCGCGGGGAGTGGTCACGGCGCTTTGGCCGGGCCGGCGACGGTTCAGTTGCGTCTGGATATCCTGGGCCGAGAAGTCGATTCCCGGCCTGACGCCGTCGAGGACCGCGCCGATGGCTGGTCCGTGGCTCTCGCCGAAGGTCGTGACGCGGATGATGTCGCCATAGGTGTTGGCCGCCCGGCTGCGGATGGTCAGCTCCTCGACGATGTGTCCCATCGCGATCTGTGCGATCTGCTCGGGTGTCTTGTCCGTGGTGTCGATCACCGCGTCCGCGTACGGGCCGAGCAGTTCCTCGCGATAGGCGACGTTCCTGTCGAGTTGGGCCTGGGCGTCCGGCCCGCGCAGCCAAGGCGGCAGGCCGTCCTGGGCGATCCGGCTCCACAGCGCCGTCGGATCGGCCGTCAGGTAGATGAGGATCGCGTTCCGTCGCAGGGCTCGTCGGCTGGCAGGGTCCAGCAGGCTCGATCCGCCGCAGACGATCAGCCTCCAGTCCGTCTCGGCCAGCTCGATTGCGACCTTTCTCTCGACGGACCGGAACTGCTGCTCTCCGTGCTCGATGAAGATCTCTCGGCAGGTGTGTTTCTCGCCGGTGTCTCGTTCGAAGCATTGTTCAATGAGACGATCCGTCTCGATTGCCTCCAGGCCGGTCAACTCCGCCAGCTTCGCCGCGACGGAACTCTTTCCCGCACCTTTGGGGCCAGCCAGCACGATCTTCACGATGAGCCTCTGATTTCCATGTTCGCCCCGAGCGCCTGCATCAGGTTGACGAACTCGGGGAACGTCACTTCGATTGCCTCGGCGGTCTCGATGGTGCAGGACGGGTCGAGTCCCATCGCCGCCAGGGACAGGGCCATAACGATCCGATGGTCGCTTCGCCCGTCCAGGCGCGCCGCCTTGAGCTTGCTGTGGTGTACGACCAAACCGTCGGGCAGTTCTTCGACGTTGGCGCCCATTTTGGCCAGTTCCTCGGCCATGCACTTGATTCGGTCGGTCTCCTTGCTGCGTGCCTGAGGCACGTTGACGAGCCGGGTCGTGCCCTCGGCATAGGCGGCGGTGACGGCCATGGCCGGCAGGGCGTCCGGCGTGGCGTTCATGTCGATGGTCACGCCGCGGAGTGCGGAGGCTTTGACCGTGATCCCGGCGGGGCCCGTGGTGATGTCGGCGCCCATGGCGCGAAGGTAATCGACGACCGCCTTGTCCGGCTGACTGTCGGAGAAATCGAGGCCCTGGAGGGTGACGCCGTCGCCGAAGAGGGCGGCCGCACACAGGAAGAACGTCGCGCTGGAGAAGTCGGCGGGCACGGGCAGATCATATGCCCTGTAGGTCTGGCCGCCGCACACGTGGAACCGACGAAGCCCGTCGCTCTCGTACTGGATGCCTTGCTTGTCGAGCCAGTCGAGCGTCATTTGGACATACCCCGGCTCATTGAGCAGGGTGACCTCGATGTCCGTGTCGGACGGCGCCAGGGGCGTACACAACAGCAGACTGGAGAGATACTGGCTCGTGAAGGCAGCGATGGAGGTCCGCCCGCCGCGAAGTCCGCCCGAGACCTGGACGGGGGCTTTGCCGTTGTTCTTCAGACTGACGCACCTGGCGCCAAGGTCCTCCAGAGACTGCATCAGCGGCGCGATGGGGCGGCTCTGGATCTGGTCATCGCCCGTGAAGGTCGTCGTCGCGCCCGGCTGGGCCAGGGCGGCCGAGCCCATCGCCACGCGGAGCGTCGTTCCGGAGTTGAGCACGTCGATGGTCTCTCGCGGCGGCGTGACCTTGCCGTCGAAGCCGGTCACCTTCCACGCCTTGTCGTCGCTCGTGTCGATCCGGGCGCCGAAGGCCCGGTAGCACAGGACCGCCGCCTCGGTATCGCCCGACCAGAGCGGATTGCGGATGATGCTGTCGCCCTGGGCCAGCGACGCGATGGCGACGGCGCGAATGGTGTGGGACTTCGATGCGGGGATCGCAACGGAACCTTTGAGCCGGGATCTTCTGGATACAAGCTGCATTATGACCTCTCTGAAACGCGAACCAGGGAATAACCCGATAGTATATCACGGAATCGCCTGGAGTCAAGCGTGTGCGACGATCCTGACATCCCACGTGATTGCGATCTGCCTTTGACTGGAGAGGCCTTGGTGCGGTAGAATGGATGCGTTGTCGGGGTGGTTCCCGAACGCCAAACATGCTCGTGAATGGGGACAGGACTATGACCGAGAATCGGATCGATCGACGGGGATTCATCAAGAAGTCCGTGGCGACCTCTGCAGGCGTCGCCTTGGGTCTGCACAGCTTCGAGGAGCGCAACCTGCTGGCCCAGATGGCCCAGGGCGCCGGGACCGGGGAGGCCGGGTCGCAGGGCGGGAATTCCAGAATGCCCTATGGCCAGATCAAGAACCTCAAGGTCAGCCGGGTTTTCTGCGGCGGCAACCTCATCGGCGGATGGGCCCACAGCCGGGACCTGATCTACGTCTCCTCGCTGGTCAAGGCCTATCACACCGACGAGAAGATCTTCCAGACGTTCGAGCTGGCCGAGGAACTGGGGATCAACACGGTCCTGACGAACCCGGTGTCGGACCGGGTAATCAATCGCTACTGGAACGAGCGGGGCGGCAAGATCCAGTGGATCTCCGATTGTGCGGCGGGTAAAGACATCAAGGAGGGCATCAAACGCTCGGTGGACAGCGGCGCCCACGCGGTCTACGTGCAGGGGGGCTTGGCGGACCAGGCGATCCGGGACGGCAAGGTGGCGGCTGTCGGCGAGGCGCTGGAGTACATCAAGGAGTTCAAAGTCCCCGGCGGACTCGGGGCGCATGACCTGGAGACGGTCAAGGCGTGCGTCAACGCGGGGTTCAAGCCCGATTTCTGGGTCAAGACGATCCACCCGGACAACTACTGGTCCGCGACGCCTGTGGAGAACCGCAAGGTGTTCGACGTGGTCGGGCCCGCGACCAATGAGCACGGCGGGTACCACGACAACATGTACTGTCGGAACCCGCAGGAGACCATCGAATACATGAAAGGGCTCAAGACGCCCTGGATCGCGTTCAAGGTCCTGGCGGCCGGGGCGGTCGAGCCCAGGGCGGGCTTCCAGTTCGCTTTCGAGGGCGGCGCGGACTTCCTCTGCGTCGGCATGTTCGACTTCCAGGTCCGCGAGAATGTGATCATCGCGCAGCAGGTGCTTTCGGGCAAGATCGAGCGGGCTCGCGCCTGGTGCGGATGAGGCTGTCAGTCGAAGCCGGCGGGTATTTGCGTGCACAGACAGAGTGCGTGCGCGTCGAGATGCTCACGCCCTCCAGATGACTTCCGACTCGCAGTACGTCACGGCCGCGTGCGCCGCCGACGGGGCGGAAATGGGTGATTGACCGACAAATTCCGGGGGTGCCCGGCATCGTCGAGATGCCTTGGCATCCCCCGGTTTTTTTTTGCGCGGCTGAGATTTTGGTTGACGACGAATCGAGTGGTTTGTACGGTATCCACAGAACCAAAACGGTTGCGACCAGGTGTCCGACCTCTTGTCAGGAAGAGTGCAGTGAGTTCGAGAGTCTACTTCATCCAGGCGTCGGTTCGCGAGGGGGAACGGGCGATTTCCGAGAAGGCCAGATCGCTGTTCCGGGCCGGGGAGTTCGCGAGCTGCTTTCGTGAAAACGATTTCACCGCCGTGAAGGTCCATGTCGGCGAGGACAAGAACACCACGTACATCAAGGCTCCCTGTCTGAAAGGGCTCGTCGAGGAACTGGTCTCGCTCAAGACCAAGCCGTTCATCACGGATACCAGCACCCTCTACACGGGGCGCCGGCACAACGCCATCGACCATACGATTCTCGCGGTCCGGCGGGGCTTCAGTGTCGAGGGATTAGGGGTTCCCTTTATCGCCCCCGACGGTTTGTTCGGGACCGCGGAGACGGCTGTCCAGATCGAGGGGGAGCTGGATCGGGAAGTCTTCATCGCGGCGGACATCGTTCGTTGCCAGTCGATTCTGTCCGTCGCGCATTTCACGGGCCACTGTGCCGCCTGCATCGGGGCCACGCTCAAGACGCTCGGAATGGGCTGCGCGAGCCGCAAGGGCAAAATGCGACAGCATGCATCGCTCAAGCCGCGAGTCAAGCGGGACAAGTGTACGCGCTGTGGCGAGTGTTCCCGGCATTGCCCCGCCGACGCTATTTCGCTCGACGAGGTTCAGGCACACATCCACCAGGACAAGTGCATCGGGTGCGCCGAGTGCGTGGCGGTGTGTCGGTTCGGCGCCGTCCAGTACGACTGGGGCCGGGAGAACTCGATCCTCCAGAAGAGCGTCGCCGAACACGCGTTCGGGGCGCTGAAAGGCAAGGAGGGACGGGCGGTCTTTTTCAATTTTCTCCTGTCGATCACCAAGGATTGTGATTGCTTTGACCGACCCCATATGCCTACAATGGTCGAGGATATCGGGATTCTCGCCTCGACGAATCCGGTGGCGGTGGATCAGGCGGCAATCGACGTGGTGGAGACCCGGGGCGGAAGGAAACTGCCCCAGCTCATCGGCAACCAGGAACTGGATTGGCGTCACCAAATCGAACATGCGGTGAAGCTGGGCCTGGGCCAGGCCGAGTATGAGTGGGTCGAAGTGAACATATGACGTTGCCGAAAGGGTGCAAAAGGTATGTCACTGGGACAAATCATCAGAAGCAAGCGGGAGCAGTTGGATCTGACGTTGGATGAGGTCAGCAACCGGGTGGGTTTCTCAAAGCCCTACCTGTCCACGATCGAGACGGGCAAGGTGAAGAACCCGCCGAGCGACGATCTGCTGACCCGGCTGGAGAAGGTGCTGAAGTTCGAGTCCGGCCTGCTGTTGCACATCGCCCATCTGGAGCGGATGCCGTCGGACATTCGGGGGGCGTACGAGTCCCGTGAAGCGGAGAACCAGAGGCTGCGTCAGATCGTGCGCAAGCTCGCAGGCAAGCGCGTTCAGAGCAAGGAGATCAAGGACCTGCTGTCGCAGACGGGCGTCGGCGTCGACGACGGCAAATCGACCATGTCGGCGGGCCGGCTGGTGCCGATCATCAACAAGGTCGCCGCCGGCTATCCGACGGATTTCAACGACCTGGACTACCCGGTGGGCATCGCCGATGACTACGTCCGCTGCCCGGACCTGCACGACCCGAACGCCTTCGCGGTTCGCGTGGTGGGCGATTCGATGGAGCCGCGGTTCTTCGAGGGCGACATCGTGATCTTCTCGCCCTCGCTCGACGTTCGCAACGGGGACGACTGTTTCGTCCGGTTCACGATGCCCCACGAGACCACGTTCAAGCGGGTTTTCTTCGAGGAGGACAACAAGATCCGCTTGCAGCCGCGAAATGAACGGTACTCGCCGACCATCGTCGAAGGCAAGCGAATCGACGGCGTCTATCGGGCCGTGATGCGATACGAGAAGCTCTGACGAGCCCGTGGGCGGGGCTACTCGACAACGAACCACGTCGTGGAGTTCGGCGCCATCCGAAGCGGGATCGTCACATTGTACTCGCGATCCAGGTTGTGCCGCTTGGATTTGCCGTCGCGTTCGGCGATCCTCGCGGCGTCCGTCAGGCCGGTGTAGTACAGAGGCAACGTCAGTTCCCTCTTCACCTCGCGATCCAGCGGATTGTGCACGACCGCCAGTCCCCTGGTCTTCAGTCTCGGATTGACGTGCAGGATGCAGTCGATGTCCCGGCCATCGGGCCGACGGACGTGTACGATGTCCGAGTCCAGGATCGCGCGGTGCGCCCTGTAGAAATCGACCCACTTCTTCACGACCGCCTTTGTCTGGTCCGTGTCATAGAGCCTGGGCCCGCGGTAGCAGGCCTGGACGCCGGAAGTGAAGTTCTGGGACAGGTGGGCCTCGTAGGCGTCGAGATGCTCCGAGAGCGGTTCGAGTGTGGCCGCGGCGCCGCCGCCCTGGTACTCAGTCAGGGGCACGAACATCCACCCCATGCTCGGCGCCTTCCACCAGGTGCCGTCGAAGATGTTCTGGCGTCCCAGGATAATCTGCCGCTCGCGGGGCAGCGACCAGTTGACCTCGCGGTAGCCCATCCCGCTCTTGGTGGAACCCGCCAGGAAGTACCAGTCGGGGACGTTCAGGTAGACGCCTCGCCCGCGGCACCATCGGTAGAAGTCCTTGATGGTCTGCCATTGCCTCCACTGGGAGTCGTTGAGCCCGCTGTGTCCGGGATGGGAGGTCGAGGCGCAGACGTCGCCCGGGTAGGAGCCGTCGTGCTCGATGATGTCGATCCCGGTGTGCTCGACGAAGGTCGTGATCCGCCGGAAGTACTCCCGACCCCACTCGCTGCACAGGCAGGGGGAATTGCCGAAGATCGCGCCGCCGGTCTTGCCGGTCTGGGGATTGATGACGTCGTGCTCGTCGCTGATTCTCCGGCTGGCCAGGAGGGAATAGCCGCCCAGCTCGATTCCTTTGCTGTGGGCGTAATCGACCAGTTCCTTGACCTGGTCCATGTAGGCCGGGTCGGTGTTCTCCATGTCGAACCCGCTGCCGAAGGTCATGATGACCATCTCGAATCCGACCTCGGCGCACTGATCGACCGCGAGCCGGACCGATTGGGCGTCCGCATTGCGGACGTGCATGAGGATCGGGTTCTCCGTGACCCAGGGGGCGACGGTGCGATACATCCGCCGGACCGCGAGGCCCTGGCGTTCCCGCTCGGTGCCGTCGTGGACCAGTTCGAAAGTCCGGAAGGACTCGAAGGTCTGTCCCGGCTCGATGGCCACGTCCGGTCCCAGGGGCGGCCGGCATTCCAGCATCACGGGTGTCTTGCAGAGGTAGTTGACCTGCGTCGTGTACTGGGGGTCCGGCGCCCAGTGCACGGTCTTGTTGGCCATCGGCGGGTCGTCGCCGCCGAAGGCGTAGTCGCTCTCGATATGGATGCTGGGCAGTTCCCAATGGTTCGGCTGGCCGACCAGCGATTCGTACTCGACCGCTGCGAGGACCTCGTTGACGAAAGTGTTCAGCCGGATTGCCTTCCCGCCGCCGTTCTGGATTTCCAGCCACTTGGCGAGCAGGGGGATGCCCTCGTACATCTCATAGCACACGCGGACCGCAACGCCGGGCAGTTGGCCCGCGGGCGGCTCGAACCGCAGCGTCAGCGAGGCGCCTGGAGGGGGCCAGGGCAAGTCGTCGCTGTACCGCTTGCGGTTCCAGGGGAAACGGGCTTTCGTCTCGCCGACCTCATAGCCGACGAAGCGGAAGGCGTTGGGATCGGCTGTGAGCGAATCGACCCACTCGGATCGCAGATAGGCGTAATCGACCTGGCCGAGAAGCCCGCCGACATGGAACTTGCGGCCGTCGATCTCGACCACAGCTTCCGGCTTGACTCCGCGCAGGACGGACTCACCGGTCATGAGGTTGTCGTAGGCGATGGTGGCGGCGCCGGGCGTCAGCCGGAAGGTCCGGCGGATCAGGCCGTTCCCGACGACCAGATCCTTCCCCTCATTGCAGGGGACGACCGTCACGGGCGTCTTGACCGCGGTCACCAGCCAGTCGGGTGTTTTCGAACCGGCGGCCTCCGCCTCCATCACGAGCAATCCCATCAGTGTCACGACCACCCATGGTGTTTTCATGGTCCTGCCATCCTGTCTCATTCGCATTCGTGCGCAACATTTGGAAACGAAAGACCGGAGTATACACGCGTGGCGGTCTGTGATCCAGACGCTTGTCCCGAAGAGCAGGACAATCGTACGTTCCCGTGTGGCGTGCCTGTCTCGAATGAGAATGGCGAAGCCGCCCAGTTCGTAGTGACGCCGTGAGGCGTTATCTTCCGTGCTCTGGAAGATATGCCTTTGCGGGCACACTACAAGCCGTTCGGTCCAATTTGCATGCGATTACCCTGTCCCGAGGAGTGACAGGGGGGGGCTTGAGGTCGCAGGGGGGGGGGCGTCCTCAGGAGGCCGTGTTTGGGAGCAGCTTCTCCTCGAGTTCGTCGTCCAGTCGGAACTCGCCCATCTCCTGGATTCGCTCGCCGGGGACGACGACGCGGGTGTAGTGTCTGGCCCACAGGTTCGTGGCGTCGTGGTAGCGGTTCAATGCCCCCAACAGGTCGCCCCTCTGCTTCCTGCAGGCCACTCCGCCGGGCTCGAAGTCCCTGCAACTCTGCGGCTTGTGCTCGTGGATCAGGCACAGGCGGCGGGTCATGTCGTAGAAGTAGCACGGGACGGGAGACCTGGGGCGGTCGGCGTCGTTGCGGGTGTACCATTCCACGACCTCGCAGAGATCTGCCGGAAGCCGGTCCAACTCGTCCTCTCGGAACGGGGGAATGCTTATGAAAGCACAACAGACGCCGCATTGTTCGCACAGCCCGAGGGGGCTTTGCTCCTTCGCGACCCGATGCAGGTCTTTCTTCCATTTCGCACTCATGTCGTTCCTCGCACTCACCTTCTGTATTCGCCATCAGGCCGCCTATCTCGCCTGGACGGATGGACGCCCAAGGCCGCGACCAGTGGATGCCACGTTCATCGGCATTTGACAGGCGAGTCTGTCGTGGGTCGATCTGGGCGGCGGGCAAAAGCCCGATTTCCGGGGTCCGAACCGAGGCGACGTGGTCGGTTCAACCCCGGGAGGATGCGAATATCGGACCCGATCTCGGACGGCCGGTGCAGAGCCGCCGGCATGGCGCCGGCCGCAGGGCGGAACGCCGGAGGCAGGGGTCTGTGAAAAGAAGCTGGCCATGGGCTGGTGATGACAAGCGACGCCCTGCTTGTAGTGTGCCCGTAAGGGCATATCCTCTGGGCCGAGGAAGATAACGCCTCACGGCGTCACTACAAACGGACTGCCTGTGCACAGGACAGATCCGGATCGGAGGGGCTTTGATGCCCGGAAGATCACACAGACGCGCGGAGCGCGGAGGGTGGGGCTGTTTTTTGTGTTGACGGGACCCCATCGGACCGGTATACTGCCTCTCAATGCAATGCGTCTGTAAGGGCGTCGCGAAGACGCTACACAGCGGGGGCGAAAAATCCAGGTGGACTCCACACATTGATCTGTATTGGCGTTTCGACAGACGAACCGCCTCAAGGAGATGGCAATGATTCAGTCGGTACATACGTTGGCGTTTATCAGTATGCCGGGCCACACCGAATGGCTGGTGATCCTGGTCATCGCGCTGCTGATTTTCGGCAAGCGCCTGCCCGAGCTGGCTCGCAGCGTGGGCAAGAGCCTGACGGAATTCAAGAAGGGCATCAACGAGGCCAAGGAATCGACGGACGAACTCGTGGATGACGTGAAGAAGGCCAGCGATGATGCTGCGTCCTCCGGCACGAAGGATTCGAGTTCGCGTTAACTACCCGTAAGTCCGTCCCGTCTCGATTGTGTCCGCGACATGGTAAAGATCAGGAAGAACCTCGATCCCAGCCAATGCACGATGTCCCTGGGCGACCACCTGGAGGAGCTCCGCGCCCGCCTGATCCTGGCGATTCTCGGCCTGGCCATCGGGGCCGTCGTGAGCATGGTCTTCGGTACGCACATTCTGAGCTTCATTGAGCGGCCGTACGTCAAGGCAATGGGCAAGTGGCTCGAGGGGGAGGAAACGCCGCGGATCAAGTCCGAGATGACCGCGTTCACAGAGGTGTTCTTCCGGACTCTGACTGCCAACCTCGATCCCAACGCGCCACAACTCGATCCGAGTCGAGTCGAGTTCTTCCGCAAGGTTTCTCTCGATGCAGTCGAGGCCTGGATCAAGGAGACACGAGCTGCGGCGGGCAACCATGAGCTTCCAACCTTTGCTCGTCTTCAGACGCTGGCCCCGGCCGAGGCGTTCGTCGCCTACATGAAGGTGTCGTTCATCGCAGGCCTGATCCTCACGTCGCCGTGGGTGTTCTATCAGATCTGGATGTTCGTGGCAGTGGGTCTGTACCCCGCTGAGCGAAAGTACGTCCACACAGCTATCCCCTTCTCCACGGCCCTGTTTGTTATCGGCGCGATGTTCTTTCTCTTTGTCATAGCACCCCTGACGCTCGGGTTCTTCCTGAAGTTCGGCGACATCGTGGGTACGGCAAGCAACTGGACACTCCAGCGATACATCTCCTTCGTTACGGTCTTGATGCTCGTCTTTGGCATCGCATTCCAGACGCCGATCGCGATCTTCATTCTGGTCCGAACGGGTCTGGTCTCGATTGCGACGCTGCGTCGCGTCCGGACGTATGTGATTCTGGGCATATTCATCGTCGCGGCCATAGCCACACCTCCCGATGTCGTTTCGCAGATCTCGCTCGCCATCCCGCTCTATGCCCTCTATGAGCTGGGCATCGTCCTGGCCCTCTTTGCCGAGAAGAAGGCCAAGGAGAAGATGGCGGAAACCACGTCGGGATGAAGTCGGCTGTTGCAGGCGCGGCTTGGGGCCTCGTGCTCTCGAATACGTTTGCAGCGGGGGTTGGGTGTGGCTATCATATCGACTCATGCTGACCCTCATCAATACGAATCGAATGGTGCCGCCCATTGCGCCGATTGGCCTGGAGTACGTGGCCGAGGCGGCGGTTCGGGCCGGGATCGACGTGAGCATCCTCGATCTGGCTTTGTGTGGCGACCCGGAGACCTCGCTCCGCGAGCACTTCGCCCGTTGCAGTTCCACGCTGATCGGGCTGTCGTTCCGCAACGTGGACGACTGCTTCTGGCCGAGTGCACAGTGGTTCGTGCTAGGACTGGCTCAGCTCGTACGGGACATTCGCACGCTCAGCGACGCGCCGATCGTGGTCGGCGGCGTCGGGTTCTCCGTCTTCGCCCGGCAAGTCGTCGAGTTCACTGGAGTCGAGTTCGGCATTCGCGGCGACGGGGAGGCAGCCACGGTCGCCCTCTATCGACAGTTGCAGAACGGTCGTGATTTCGGCAGGGTCCCGGGACTCCTCTGGTGGAGCGCTGGGCAGGTTCGCTGCAATGAGCCTGCCTGGCCTGCGGATCTTTCGCTGCCTGTACGACGGAACCTCATCGACAACGCGACTTACTTCGCGAAGGGCGGCCAGTGCGGCTTCGAGACCAAGCGAGGCTGCAATCGCCAGTGCATCTACTGCGCGGACCCGCTGTCGAAAGGGGTGGCGCCGAGGTCGCGAAAGCCCGTCGAGATCGCCGACGAGATCGAGTCGCTCCTGTCGCAGTGTGTGGATGTGCTCCATACGTGCGACGCCGAGTTCAACATTCCGCGAGGTCACGCGATGGCGGTCTGCGAGGAGTTGAACCGCCGGTTGCTGGGGGAGCGGGTGCGATGGTACGCGTACCTGGCGGTGACGCCGTTCGATGCAGAGATGGCGGCGGCCATGCGAAAGGCCGGCTGCGTCGGCATCAACTTCACCGGCGACTCCGCCAGCGAGAGGATGCTCCAGACATATCGCCAGCCGCATCGCAGCGAGGACTTGGCAAATGCTGTCCGCCTGTGTCGCGAGAACGGGATGAAGGCGATGATCGATCTGCTCCTGGGCGGGCCGGGCGAGACTCCCGAGACCGCCGCGGAGACGATCGAGTTCATCAAGCGGATCGATCCCGCTTGTGCGGGAACGTCGATGGGCATTCGCATCTATCCGGGCACCGGGATGGTGGACGCCGTGAACGCGGAAGGGCCTCTCGAAACGAATCCCGGTCTGCGGCGCAAGTACACCGGCCAGGTCGATTTCTTCCGGCCCACGTTCTACATTTCGCCGGGATTGGGCCCGGAGCCTGCCCGGCTCGTCAAGGACCTGATCGCGGGCGATGAGCGGTTCTTCGAGCCGACGGCCGAGCAGCCGAACGCCGAGGCCACCGACCACAACTACAACGACAACACGGAACTCGCTGATGCGATAGCAGCGGGCGCCCGCGGGGCCTACTGGGACATCCTCCGTCTGCTCCGCAGGAAGCACGAAGCACGAAATTCGAAATCCGAGACAAATTCAAAGCCCAAATGACAGAAACGTCGTCGCGCCGCCGCGCGAGCTGTTTTGGATTTCCGGTTTTGAGAATTCGTGCTTGTTTCGGATTTCGAGCTTCGAGCTTTGAATTTCCGTTCAGGCCTCCGCGGGATCGTGGGCCGGCTTCTTTGCAGTCCGCGATGCCACATACTCGACGATCCGGGTGTGCTTGGCCTCCAGGTGTTCGAGGTTGATGTAGTGGTCTCGTTTGACCTTGCCGGTAGAGGTTTTGAGGAAATCTTCGGCGTGGATCTCGATGTTGTGGGCGGCGATCTTCTCGAAGCTGGAGAGGTGCTTGTTCCGCTGTTGGCAGTCGCGGATGCTCTCCCAAATCAGATTCTTCACGAATTGCGGCTGGGCGAGCAGTTCGTGCCGGGGGCGACCGGTGTGACTCTCGACGGCCTCCCACGCGGGCTGGACGAGGGCGCGGACGGACTCCTCCATCAGGCCGCTGCTCTCCTCCCGCCGACTCGGGACAACCAGGATGTCCTTGACGAACTGCGCCTCCGAGAGCGCGGTCTCGATCCGTTCGGGGTTGACGTTCTTGCCGCCGGGCAGGATGATGAGGTACTTCTTACGGCCGGTGATGTAGAGATTGCCTTCCTCGTCGAGGTAGCCGAGGTCGCCGGTGTGGAGCCATCGGACGCCTTGTTCGTCCACGTCGATGACGGCCTCGGTGGCCTTGGGGTTCCTGTAGTATCCCCTGGCGATGCAGGGTCCGCCCAGGCAGATCTCGCCCTTCTGACGCGCCGGGAGCGTCTGGTTGTTCTCATCGACGATCTTGGTGGCCAACGTGCTGATCGGCTGGCCCACCGAGCCGATCCGGTCGATCCGCTCGTTGAAACCGTAGACGGGGGAGTTCTCCGTCGTGCCGTACCCCTCGTACATCTTGAACCCCCGCCGCCAGAGGCTCTCCAGCACCCAGCGGGGCATGGGCGCCGCCCCCGACAGGAAGAACCGCACCTTCGTCCAGCCGAGCTTCCTGCGGAGCTTCCGACCGACGTACCAGGGCGCATAGCGATCGAGCAGCCTGACCAGACGGCTTTGTTTCATCTGCTTGTTGATCCCGTCTTCGAGTTTCTTGGCCAGCGTGGTGTACAGGGCGGGGATGGCGATGAAGATCGTGATGTTCCGGTCGCGAATCAGATCCGCGACCTCGCGATATCTGTTTGTGTAGATATTTGTCGCGCCGGCCAGGAGGGCCAGGAGCTTGCCGACGGTCATGCCGAACGAGTGATGGGGCGGCAGGATGTGCCCGAGGACGTCCGCCTCCGTCAGGTCCACCTTGCGGATCGAGCCCTGGAGATTCGCGATGAGGTTGGCATGAGTCAGTTCCACCTCGCGGGGATCGCCTGTCGTTCCGGAGGTACACAGGATCACGGCGGTGTCGTTCTCTCCGACCTCCCGCGCAATTCTCGCGAGCGTCCCGGGGTCGGGAGCCGTGCGGTCGCAGAGCGGCTTGCCCGTCAGGATCAGGAGGCGGAGGCTCTTCGCATGGCAGAAATCGGCCAGTTCCCGCCGGGAGTCCTCCTCGCCATAGTCGTCGGCCAGGATCAACGCCCGGCAATCCGTTGCCTCCAGATGGGTCATGACGCCGTGCGGACCCCGCTCCGGATCGATCAGGACCGGGACCATCCCCGCCAGGATCTCGCCCCAGAAGGCGGTGTCCCAATCGGCTCGGTTCTTGCTCACGATCGCGACCTTGTCGCCTCGGTCCAGGCCCGACTCGAGCGACAACCAGGTCGCGAAGCTCTCGGCCTGCGCTCGCAACTGGGCGAATGTCAGCGTATCGTGCCGGTCGCCTCGGATCACCTCCACGCACGTCTTGTCGGGGACAGTCACCCTGGCCAGGGACCGGTTGAACAGTTCGATCAGATTCTGATACGTCGGGGCCATCTCCATGTTGTCAACTCCAGTTGATCCGCAGTCACAGCATGCGCATCGCTCATATCATAGAAAGAAACTCCCAGGAGGGAAGTGGAAAATCGTCGATCTGCCCACACGCTCTGGAACCAGGCGCCCGGCAAATCGACTGGCGTGCCTGGGTGCCCGGTGGTATAAGAGCCGACGTGAAATTCAGTCCTATCACGGTGGCTGGGCAGCTTCAGGTCTGGCGGCGCGCCCTGTGTTCTCGTCCGGCTCTTTCGGATCCAAAGGAGTACGCAGATGCACAAGTGTTACGTGTTGGTGGATGGACAGTTGAGAGAAGGCGCCGAGGGAACGCAGCGGATCGATATCTATACCAACCCTGCTCCCGCCGAGAAGGAAGAACTAGTCAGTGGCTGGAGGGTGGACGAGCACGACCTGGCTTCCGCCCTCGATTCCGAAGAGGTCTCTCGCTTGGACGTGGAAGGGGAACGTCTCTTCATCGTATGGAAACGTCCCAAGCACTTCTCTTTTCAGGAGGCCGCGAGTTTTGAGGTCGGTTCCATCGGGATCTTTCTCGAACGCGATCGGATGGTGGTCGTCCAGCCGGACGAGGCGCCTCTCTTCGAGGATCGCAAGATGCGACCCTACCGTTCGCTCAACGAGCTGTTCCTTCGGCATTTGCAGGGCTCTGTGAATCACTACCTTGGACACCTGCGCGCCATCAAGCAGGTATCGCGAGAGGCCGAGGTTCGACTGAGCAAGTCGATGGAGAATGAGGTGTTCCTCCAGATGTTCGCGCTCAGCGAGAGCCTGATCTACTACATCAACGCATTGGAGGCCAATGCCGGGGTTCTCACGCGTTTGCAGAACCTGGCTCCGAAGTTGAGCTTCACCTCCGAGGAAATCGAGCTTCTCGAGGACCTGGCCATCGACAATCGTCAGTGCCAGCGACAAGCGGAGATATACGCGTCCGTCATGACGGGCCTGATGGATGCGCGAGGGAACATCGTCAACAACAACATGAACGTCCTGCTCAAGAACCTGACGATCATCAACGTGGTGTTCTTGCCGCTGAATCTGATCGCCAGCATCGGTGGGATGTCCGAGTTCTCGGTCATGACGCAGGGAATTCCCTGGCCCGTCTCCTACTTCCTGTTCTGCGTCGCCATGGTCGCCCTTGGCGTTGCGACCTGGAAGGCGCTGAATCGGCGAATCGAGCGACGAAAACCCGAGTAGACGCCTGTTGGTTTCGCGCCTCGACGATCGCGGACTCGATTCATCGCGGTCGTTTCGACCGGATCCAGGACTTGACCTTGGCGACGGAGAGGGTGTTGAGGAGGTCGGCTTTCGTGGCCCAGCCGCGTCCGGCGGTGGCGACGCCGAACGGCATGAGCGACAGGCTCCCCGGGCTGTGGGCGTCGGTGCCCAGGGCGAGCTTGACGCCGGCCTCGACCGCCATTCGGCAATGGATATCCCTGAGGTCCAGACGCATGGGGTCGCAGTTCACTTCCAGAGCGGTGCCCGTCCGGGCCGCGTGCTCGATCACCGCGGCCATGTCCAGGTCCATCGCCTCTCGCCGGCCGATGAGTCGCCCGGTGGGATGGCCGATGCACGAGACGTAGGGGTTGTCCATGGCCTTGAGCGCTCGCAGAGTGACCCGTTCGCGGGTCCCGCCCAGCGCCGAATGGACCGAGGCGACGACCCAATCCAGGTCGGCCAGCAACTCGTTCTCGAAGTCCAGCCGGCCCTCCGCGAGGATGTCCACCTCCGCGCCCGCCAGGATCGTGATTCCCTTGAGCTTCGCGTTGATCCTGTGGATTTGCTCGATCTGTCGGGCCAGACGTTCGGGCGACTGGCCATTGGCGATGATCGTGGACTGCGAGTGGTCCGTGATGCAGAGAAACTCGTAGCCGAGCGATTTCGCGGCCTGGGCCATCTCTTCGATGGTGGCGGCGCCGTCCGTGGCATTGGTGTGGGTGTGGAAGTCGCCGCGGATGTCCTGGAGCCGGACGAGTTCCGGCAGGGCGTGCTTCCTGGCAGCCTCGACCTCGCCGCGGTCTTCCCGCAACAAGGGTTCCACGTAATCCAAGCCGAGTTGGGCATAGATCTCCTCTTCGGTTGCCCCGGCGATCCGCTCCTCGTCCCTGAACAGGCCGTACTCGTTGAGCTTGAGCCCGGCCCTCACTGCGATTTCGCGGAGGCGGACGTTGTGGGCCTTCGAGCCGGTGAAGTACTGAGCCGCAGCTCCGAAGCTCTCCGGCGGCACCACGCGCACATCGACCTGCACGGGCGCCGCGTCCGTGCGGAGCAGCACAGACGCCTTCGTCTCTCCGACGCCGAGGACACGTTCGACAAAGGGGGCTTTCGTGAAGGATTGGAGGATTCCCTCGTTCGACGCGCTGCCGACGAGGATATCTACGTCGCCGATGGTCTCCGCCCGACGGCGGAGCGAGCCTGCCGTCTGCACCGTGTCTACGCCTGGAAGCTGCTTGAGATAGGTGGTCACGGCCTCCGCCGCAGCCATCGCCTGGTCCAGTCGGATCCGCCCGGCGGCCTGTGCGAGGAACTCGATGCCTTTGCGGATTGCGTCCGCTTTCCTGGGTCCGAATCCAGGCAGCGTCTCGACGAGACCCTCGTCGAGGGCCTTTCGCAGGTCGTCCAGGCTGCGGATGCGCAGCTCGTGGTAGAATGCCTTGACCGTCTTGGGCCCGACGCCGGGGATCTCGAGCAGTTCGAGCAGGGAGGGCGGGATTCTGGTCAGTAGCTCGCGATGGGCCTGGATGGAACCCGTCTTGACGAATTCCTCGATCTTGGCCAGCGAGGAATTGCCGATCCCTGGGGTCTCGGCCAGTTCCCCGTTTTCGAGCAAGGTCGCCACGTCGGCGGGCATCTCGCTGAGGACGCGTGCGACCGTGCGGTAGCTGTTGATGCGGAATCGGTCCTCGCCGAGGATCTCCATCACATCGGCCATCTGGCTGAAGATTGTACTGATCGCGGCGTTGTCCATGCTGTGATTATACCGATCATTCCATCCGCTTGTAGTGCTCGGCCTGGCGATTCGACAATCGTCCCTGCTCGATCAGGGTCCGCACTCGCTGAGCGTCCAGATCGCGAGGCTGGCCGGCGGCGCCGACCGCTGTGGCGGACTCCTGCAGAATCTGAGGCACGGCGAGGCGCAACTGGCTGACGGAAAGCCCCGCGACGAAGACGCCAAGAAGGGCGGTCGCGAGAACGAGCAGCCCGGCCGACAAACGCGGAGTGCTCGCTGAGACCGGCGTGCCCGCGCGACGGCAGCGGTCGCAGTAGATGCAGTCGAGGTGGTCCGTGGCGGTCAGGCCGAACTCGCAGTTGCCGAACCCTTTCGGCGGGACCCATCGTCGCAGGAGGCGAACGCGGTTGAGCAGGGACAGGAACGCGCCCGCAGGACACAGGTAGCGGCACCAGAACCGCGTGTAGAACAAGGACCCCGCCAAGGCGGCCCCTGCAACCATCGGCAACCACCTGGGCCAGTACGATTTGGCCGACCGCAGAGCGAAGATCGAGGTCAGCGGGTCGCCCGCCAGAGTCCGGCGGTCTCTCGCGATGAAGAACCCGACGAGGAGGATCGTGAGCACGACGCACTTGATGAAGCGGGCGACCCGCATTTCACTCCTCTCCGGCGTCGGTCGAAGCCGGCGCGGCAGCACATAACCCAGCAGTTCCTGGGCTGCCCCGAAGGGACACAGATAGCCGCAATAGAGGTTCCCAAACAGCAGCACGAGAATCGGCACGCCCACGGCCAACAGGAACGCGCCTGCGAGACCGGCCGCAGGGGTGTTCCACGAAAGCACGGTGACGATCTGTTCCGTCGAGTACTGGACGTTCAGTACGAGACCGCCCAGAACGAAGGTCAGGACGAGCACCACGGCTCGGCTGCGGGCGCCGCCTGCGTGGATTGCGACAAAGGCCAGGAGTGTGATCGCGATCAGGTACAGTGCCGTCGCGTCCGTCGCGATTCTCGATTTGCCTGCACTTGGGCCGACGTCGGTCTGGAGAACCTCCGCCGCGAATTGCTGCGCCGACGTTCGCAGCGCAGCGAGGACCGCATCGGAACTGACTGTTGCCCCTGCGACCGCGTTCACACCGGCGAGGGGAGTGGACCCGAACAGCTCCTTTCCCTTGAGAGAGTCGAGCCAGCCGCGGAGGATTTCGACATAGGATGGGGTCTCGTTGGATCGTACGATCAGCAGGTCCGCCAGCTTGCCTGTGACATCGGCGCGGGCGACAACGTTGAGCCTGCCGCCGAAGCCGCGGACCTCGGGGGCGAAGTCCACAGAGCTGAACAGGTAGCCGACCGGCTTCTCGTTGGCATCGAGGATCGTGACGTACTCTGCCTTCCTGCCGCTGTCTGCAAGGGTTACCGATGCGTGTTGCGTCTGCTGCTGGCCCGCCAATGCGGCGATGGCGTATTCCGGCAGCGCGGGCTCCATCCCACTGCTCACGCGGGCCAGGATATTCGATCCCAGGACGACGCAGGCGGACAGGCCGAGCAGTGTATAGCCAACTCGTCTGATTCCCGCACCCCTGACGGGTGTGTCTGCGGTCGCTGGGCGCCATACGCCTGCGACTGCGGCGGGCAGGTTGGCCAGCAGCAGGCCGATGAGGACCAGCAGCGAAGTCCGAGTTCCGAGTACCGGGACCATCAGAAGGCTCGTTGCCAGACCGCCGAGGCAGGCGCCCAGGTGATCGGCGGTTTCGAGCCGACTGCCTGCCTGGCCGGGATGGAGAGCCTCGCCGGCGAGTTGTGTCGCTGCGATTGGCCAGTATCCGCCGCAACACAGACCCGCCAGGGCGAACGCCATCGCGAAGACCGTGTGCCCGGATCGAAAGAGAGACTCCCCATTGCCGGCCCAGGACCCGAATGAACTGAACGCAAGGGCCGCCAGCACAATGGCGTGAGCGAGGAGAAGGGTGACGAGCAGAGTGCGTACGGACCGACGTCCCGGCTGTCGAGCCAGGAGCCGACTGGCGAACAGGCTGCCCGCTGTCAGGCCGGCCATGAACAGCGACGAGATCAGACCGACGTGCAGGTAGAGCGAGCCGAAGTGCGTCTCGTACAGGTACATCAGCAGAAGGACCATCGCGATGGCGACCCAGCCGGTGGAGAAGACCAGGAAGGTGCTGTCGAAGCTCGATGGTCTCATGTCGGGCCCTCGGTCCGCCATCGCGAGCATTCGCAGCACGATGAAGACGAACACCGGCACGAGGAAGGGCAGCCAGCCCGCCAGCATCAGCAGTCTGACGAATCGCGTCACCGAGGCGCCCGATTGCCGGGCCGCCAGCAGCAGGCCGTAGAGGTGCGCCAGCGGACGCGAGTCCCGGTTGACCAGCAACTCCATCGGCAGACCGGCCTTGTCGTAGGCGTTCGTCGCCTGGGCGATCTGGTCGGGGAGATAGATGGACAGCAGGCCGGCAGGGGGGAAGATACGTTGCGAGCCTTCCATCGCGGCGAAGCGGTCCCGGGCGGTCGCAGGGTCGTCGGTGAGGTCCTGGGAGTCCGATGCGATCAGCCATGTCTGGTCGCCCGGCGCCAGGACCCTGTTCGAGAAGACTGTCGCCAGCGTCGCCCTCGCGGAGGCGCCCAGGCTTGCCAACTCGGTTCCCAGGACGTTTTCCCCGCCGGCGATGCTCACGGCGACCACGCCGTCCGCGCGGAGCGAGGCCTTCAGGCGTTCGTAGAACTCGACGGTGTGATAGCGGTTGAGTGTGGAAGCGGTTGCGTCAGGGAGGTTCACCACGACGAGGTCGAAGCGGTCCATCGCATCCGCCAGGTAGCTGCGGATTTCGCTTTGGACCGGATGGAACCGGCTGTCTCGGACCGCGGACTCGCTCGGGAGGATCTCCAGCAGCCGGTCGGCATACTCTGCATCCGGATGAGCCCAGGTCAGTCGCTCGATTTGCGGCAGCATGAGGAGCCGATTGCACAGGGCCGGACCCGATCCGATGACCAGGATCCGTCTTGCCTTGGGATTCTGGCAGAGGATGGTTGCCGCGATCCGGCCTGCCTGTTCCTCGTCGGGCAGCGTTTCACAGACGCTGCCTTCCCGCATGGCGATCCACTGGCCGGCGTATTGGCCGTAGAGGTACTCGGCCTGCGCGGTGAGAAACGCCCCTTGGAAGGCCTCGCTGGGCAACAGCCTGCTCCATTTGGCCTGCTGCACTCGGCGCGTGGCGACTTCGTCGTATCCCGTCAGCAGGACTGCCGATACGCAAGCCGCGATCGCCAGCGAGACAATCATCGCGACCCAGCGGCTCCCGCGGAGCGAAAACAGGCACACGATGACGACGGGAACCGCCAGGACGAGAGCCAGCAGAAGCGATATCCGCATCATCGATACGTGGCAGGCGAGCAGGGCGGTGACTGTCAGACCTCCTGCGAAGCTGCCCAAGGCTTCGAGGACATAGACTCGCGAGACGGGCAGTGTGGTTGTCTGCTCGATCCATCGGCAGGCGACGGGAAAGAACAGCCCGGTGACCAGGCTCACCGGCGCATTGACCGCCATCGACCACAGGACCATCGTCTGGATGGAGACCATCGCGTAGGACGCGATGCCCGCCAGTTCGCGAATCTGCACGGTCAACAGGAATTGGGCGGCAAACGCCGGGATGTACAGGAGGAACAGCAGCTCGATGTGTCGCAGCAGGGCCTCGGCAAAGCGAGCCCACCGTCGGACCATGGCCGCGCCGAGGCCCACCCAGAGGAACCACGAGCCGAAGAAGACGCCCACGCTGATGTCGTTGCCCTCGAACGAGGTGATGAACTCGCGGAACAGCAGGGTCTGCGCCGCGATCGCGACCAGGCCGTAGGCGGCGATCATCATGCCGCAGGCGAGTCTCATGGCTCCTCACCGAATACGTCCGCCTGGAAGACCTGGAACGTCGCGCCCTGTTTCCAGGCGTCCGCGGGCAGGCCGGCCTTCACGGACAGGTGCTGGAGCGTCGTCGCCAGGTCCCAGCCTTGTTCCGACGCGACCTGCGGAAGGAAGACCGCGGAACGTCCGTTCTTCTTCAGGACCATGCCGTCGATGCCGATGCGGATGTCCTGGGCCGACGCAACCGACGTTGGCGGGGTGAGCGCGGAGATCTCGATCTTGATCTGGTCGTACTCGTTGCTCTGGAGTTGCTCGAATCGCCGGTCCCCGAAGGCGGCGTAGATCGCATTGCCGATCACCGCCTTGTACAGGGGTCGCTGGGGGAAGATGTCGCCGATGCAGCCGCGCAACTGCCCGTTCTTCTTGAGCGTGACAAAGGCCCCCCTGGGTGGTTTCATCGACTCCGTTGGCGTGAAGTCCAGATCCGACGGCTCGGGGACCTTCCGGTTGTCCAGGGCGTATCGGATGGTCCGGCGAGCCAGGTTCAGGAGCAGTTTCTTGTCCTCCGCGGTCAGCGGGGATTGCTGAGCCTGCGTCGGCGGCGCAGGGACGACGGTCCAGACGCCGTGAAAGGCGACCGCCAGGTAACTGACGGAGTTTGTGTAGTCGCCCAATGCCTCGCCGGAGGTTGTGTACCGAAGCAGCTCGACCTTCGTGTCCTTGCCCAACATCTCCAGCAGCACAGCGACGGGCACGCAGCCGCAGATCGTGGCATGGGCTTGGTTGCGGTAGTTCAGCAGACCCCTGGCGTCGAGCCTGCCGATGAAGTCGAACGCACCCATGTCGAGCTTCTTGATGTTCTGGGGGATGTTCTCCTTGAAGGGCACGTACTGATACTGCGGCCCATAGTGCGTGAAGTCCGAGCTGGCGACGACGAGCGTGTCGGCGTCGATCAAGCTCGCGAGGATCTTGCCAGCCTCTGCGACCGCTTCATAGGAGCACTGTCCCGCGACGATAGGGACGAGCTGGAAGTCGGTCAGCTTGGACTGGAGCAGGGGGATCTCGATCTCGACGCTGTGCTCCTGCTGGTGGGCCGCTGGGACGCTCTGGAAGAGCGGATACTCCAGCAGCTTCCCGATGAGCTCGACGTCCAGCGGGATCTGTCCCAGAGGCGTCTCGCAGTGCGTCGCGTGCGGCACGCTGAGCATGTCCTCCATCGGCAGGCGATGCGTCGGCCCGATCACCACGACCCGTCTATAGTTTCGGCCCAGCGACTTGATTCCATAGGCGGCGGTCGGGCCGGAATAGGCATAGCCGGCGTGCGGGAGCACCAGCGCAATGATGTCCTGCTTCGGCTCGACCTGAGCCTTCGCCATGTAGCCTGCGATCTGCGAGCGAAGCTCGTTCGCGTCGCTGCTGTACCAACTCCCGGCTATCGAGGACTTCAGGACGACCTTCGTGTCCGCAGCCGCCAAGGGCGTTACGGGAGATCTGTTCACGGCGTGTCGGCCGATCCCTGCCGCTGCGACGATCAGACAACATGCCAGCAGGATCGGGGCGCCTGTCTTTCTCAATCTTGCGTTCATCTCAACCGCTCCATTTGGACTGCATTCGGATGTCGCCCATGGGCATGATGACGCCGGGGTAGCCCTCGGACCGATCCGCCCGGACGATCCGGCGGGGCAGGACCCTGCGGCTCATCCAGCCCAGGCACCCGCTGATTGCCGAGGCCGCGATACCGATGTGATAGAGGAACTTTCGTCGCGTCATTTCCATACTCCGCTGATTTCCCTCCCACAATCGGGGCAGCGCCCGTCCTTCAATCGGTTCTGCAGGACCGTGAAGCCGACTCGCTGGATCAGGAGCTTCTGGCACGCAGGGCAGTAGGTGTTCTCGCCCTTTTCAGTCTGGCGATTGCCGATGTAGACATACTCCATGCCCTCGCTCATTGCGATGTCCCGTGCCGATTCGAGGCTCTGCAACGAGGTCGGAGGCAGGTGACGCATCTGGTACGTCGGATAGAACCCGCTGAAGTGCAGGGGGGTCTCCCTGCCCACGTTGTCCCGGACCCACTGAGACAGGGATCGCAGGTCCTCGGGCTTGTCGTTCAGCGTCGGGATGACCAGATTGATCACTTCGACGTGTACGCCCATCGACTTGGCGACCACCATGGCGCTCTGGACCGGCTTGAGCGTCGCGGAACAGACGTCGCGATAGAATGCTTCAGACATCGACTTCAGATCGATCCTGACTGCGTCGATGTGCCGGAGCAGCTCTCGCCAGGGCCCCTCGTTCACATACCCGGCGGTCACGAGGACGTTTCGCAGGCCCGCCTCCTTCGCGAGTTTGGCGGTGTCGTACGTGTACTCATAGTAGACGATGGGCTCGGTGTACGTGTAGGCGATGGAGGGGCGGTTGTACTGTCGGGTCAGGGCCACCACTTTCTCGGGCGGGCACGCATACGCCCGGCTCTCCTCCGGGTTGGCCTGCGAAATCTCCCAGTTCTGGCAGTTCTTGCAGTGGAGGTTGCAGCCGACGGTGGCCAGCGAGAGGATCTTCGTGCCCGGCAGGAAATGAAAGACCGGTTTCTTCTCGACCGGGTCGTCCGCGGTCAGCGAGCAGGGGAAACCGTACACGACGCTGCGGAGCGTGCCGTCGAGATTGACGCGGACCCGGCACTCGCCGCTCTGGCCCGGCCCGATGATGCACCGCTTCGGACATAGCTCGCATTGAACCTTCACGTTTGGCTCCCGATTTCACCACGGACGGCTCGGACTGCCGCGATCTCAATGGAACGCCATTATACCACACCCATGCTGGGGGAGGCGAGTTTGTCGGCGCGGAACAGGATTCATAGGACATGTCAGACCAACAGGACCTATCCTGCTTTCCACAGCGTCCTTCAACACGTACAATAGCAGACCACGAAGTCGAAGGTGTCTCTGTATTTGGGAGGTCACATGGCAAGTGTGCGTTGGGTGTTTCCGGCTGTGTTCGTTGTCATCTGCATCGTGGGGTCGCCATACGCCTTTGCGCAGGATACAGACAAGCTGGACATCATCCACGGACCCTACCTTCAGGCGATCACGGAATCGTCGGCCGCCGTGGTCTGGTTCACGAACAAGAATTGCGTTTCCCGGGTCGAATATGCGCCGGCGGACGCCCCCTGTGACGGCAATGAGACGAAAGTCGCTTTCGCCAGCCATCACGGCCTGGTCGACGCGAACACCCGGTTTCACAGAATCCCCCTGATCGGCCTGAAGCCGGGGGGCAGGTACAGATACCGCGTCGTATCCAGGGAGATCGTGAAGTTCGATCCGTATGAGGTCGTCTACGGCGACACGATCGCGGAAGGACCCTATCACGTGCAGACGTGGAACCCGCAGAAGGCCGGCTTCTCCTTCTGCGTTGTCAACGACATCCATGAGAACGCTGCCAGGCTCGATTCCCTGCTGAACCAGGTCCCGCTCGACAGGCAGGACATGGTGTTTCTCAATGGAGACATGATCGATCACTGGACTCGTGAGAATCAGCCGTTTGACGGGTTCCTGGACCTCTGCGTCCGGCGTTTCGCACGGACTGCTCCGATGGTCTACGTCCGAGGCAACCACGAGACCCGCGGCGCCCTGGCCAGGGGCCTTCTCGATTTCTTCCCGACGCCCAACGGACGGCACTATCATGCCTTCCGGCACGGCCCTGTCGCGTTTCTCATCCTGGACTCCGGCGAGGACAAGTCCGATTCCAACAAAGAGTACTCCGGTCTGGTGGACTTCGATGCCTACCGGGCCCAGCAGACGCAGTGGCTCCGGCTCGCTGTCCAGGACGAGTCGTTTCGGACGGCCCGGTATCGGGTAGTCCTGGTACATATGCCGCCGTCCACGAATCCAAGGGCCTACGGGGCTTCTCAGGTCCACACGCTCTGGTCGCCCATCTTGAACGAGGCCTCGATCGATCTGGTCCTCTGCGGCCACACGCACCGTCTCGCCTGGATCGACCCGAACGAGTCGGCCAACCGCTATCCGATCCTCATCAATGCACCCGACACGGTCGTCCAGGTCGATGTCTCGGACCGCCGGCTCGGTGTGACCGTCAAGAAGGCCGATGGCCAGGTCGTACACGAGGTGGCGTTGAAGCCCCGTTCCGATGGCTGAGAACCTCCACAGCAGGTCCAAGCCGTCGCGGCTGTGGCGGAGGATGGAATCACAAGTCCTTTTGTATAAACATCTTGCGTGCAGATGCCTCTTCGGTTATACTAATGGCATGGACTCCAGTTGGGCGCAAGAATGGAAAAAGACCCTCATGTGACAGAACAGGGCGCCGATGTGGCGCATCTGAATAGTGCTGAAGCAACGGATGTGCCGTCCGGCGCTTCACGCGAGCAGGATGCCGCCATGCTGGCAAAGCGACTTCGGCATGGAGAGCAGACCGCGGCGGTCGAGTTGGTGGACCACTATTACCAGCGGATCTTCCTGTTCATGCGGGCTGTCGGACACGACCGTCAGATCAGCGAGGACCTGACGCAGGAGACGTTCCTGCGGGCTTGGCGTCACATCGGGCAGTTGCGCGACGGCAAGGCCCTCAATGGCTGGTTGTTTCGGATTGCCGGCAATGTCTCGCGTCTGCACCGACGACGATGGAAGGGCAAAGACAGCGTCAGTCTCGATACGATCGAGCCCCCGCCGGGCGAGATCGACGGGTCGGTGAAGGTCGGCCGGCAGGAGCAGCTCGACCGGGTGCAGCAGGCAGTTCAGCGGCTGCCCTGGAAGCTCCGACAAGCGGTTGTGCTGCACTATATGGAACAACTGACGATCTCGGAAGCGGCCGACGCCGCCGGGATTCGCGAAGGGACGCTGAAAAGCCGCCTGAATCGTGGCTTGGCCGCTCTGAGGAAGGAAGTGCCGGACGAGTGATGCGGCGGCAGACGCTGTTATCGGAGTATCGGAAGGGATAAGGCCAATCATGGGAACGCAGAGAATCGAGGATCTTCTGAAGGCTCTGGCCGCGCACGGCATCGGACGTGCCCGGCCCGGGCTCGCGCCCGAGATCAAGAGCCGGATACCAAACCGACTGACCCCTCACCGAATGGACTCGGTCGGTATTCTGGCCGAGCTGAAGATCAGCCGACTCGCGGCGGCCGCGACCATTCTGGTCGCTCTCCTGGTGACCGGCAGCTTCTTCGGCGGCGCCGATGCCGTCGGAAAGCAGATGTATGAGGACAGCAAGCTGCTTCTCCAATACACGCTCGCAGGAGAGAACGCCTGCAGAAGCCGGATTCTCAGCAGCCTGATGCAGTTCCGCGACGACATGGCCGCCCAGGGTCGCGAGGTCGTCTTTTACGGCGACCAGGTCGACTTCAAGAATCGCTACGCCATCGTGATGTACTGGAAGCTGTCCGATGACAAGTACGGACTGGTGTTGGGAGACCTGTCCACCTGGACGGTCAGCAGCGACACCCTGATCCGTCTGCAGACGCACATGCTCCGAGACCGCTCGGGGAAGTGACGCGGTCTGAGACGGGACCAGTCTCTTGCATCTATCGATGGCGCCTGGTAGAATGAGTAGACCGGTGGTCGAAGTGTCGGGTATCTGATCCATCTTTCGTGGAAGGAACTCTCATGACCAGGCGCAGGGGTTTCACGCTCATTGAGCTGCTCGTCGTCATCGCCATCATCGCCCTCCTGATGTCCATCTTGATGCCGTCGCTGGCGCGGGTGAAAAAGCAGGCCCAGTCCGTGACCTGCATGGCTCGTCTGAAGTCCTGGGGTCTGCTGTTCAAGCTGTACACCGATGACAATGGCGGCTACTTCAACGAAGGATGGGGATTTGCGGACCATCCCACGAATTCAGGCAAGTCTGGAGAGTATGGCCTCTGGATGAATGCACTGCGCCCCTATTACAAGGACGAGAAGATGCGATTCTGTCCGACCGCCACCCGGGAGGTCCTGGGCACCAGCGACTTTGGCACGTTCAAGGCGTGGTATCGTGACCTCGCGAACCGATATCCGATGGGCAACGAGGGAGCGACGAAGCATTTTGTCGGCAGCTACAGCATCAACAACTGGACCAACTATATGGTCGCGGACCGCGGGGCGCGCAAGAAGGAGTGGTTCTGGAAGAACACGCAGAATCTGGAGAAGACCAGCACGATTCCGCTCTTTGGCGACAACACCTGGCATGATGCGTGGCCCCTGCACACGGACGCCCCCGTGCCGTACCCCTTTGACTATGGATGGGGCGACAAAGGCACCTCGGGCGAGATGAATCAGTTCTGCATCGACCGCCACAGCGGCTGGACCAACCTGGCGTTTGCAGACTGGTCCGTTCGCCACGTGGGGCTCCGGGAACTGTGGACCCTCAAGTGGCATCGGGCGTTTGTCGTCGATGGTCCCTATACCATCGCCGGCGGCGCTACGGACGATATGTGGCCCCAGTGGCTGCGGAAGTACACGGCCTATTGACCGCGGATTCCCTCCGATGGGAGGGAGAAGGCGAAGGGGCTTCGGACAGGGTGGCGGGACAAAGAGTTTGGATGCACCTCATTGCCAGATGAGCGGCGGTTCGAACGCCCGAGTCCGCATCGCTGCGGGAGCGAAGACGCAGTGTGTCCAGATTGGATTCCACCGGACAGACTCGCCCGACCAATAGCCCGGCCAGGTACACCACGAAAGGGTCCGGCCGGGACATTGTCAGGTGTTTGACCATCATTCCGACGACGGCCAGGACCGAGTGATGGGGCGCCTGCCAGTTCTCGGACCTGGCCACAGGCAGTAGTCTCCACAGGCCCCGATGATGGTACGCATACACCTTGTGCGGCATATCCGACGGGATGAATAGCTTGTTGCGAACCAGGATGTAGAATGGATAGACGCAAGGCGACGACTCCGGCGGATCCTCCAGGCTCAGGAAGGCGCGGATCCCGCCGTACCAGGGGAGTCGATTCAGGCTCTCGACGAGGGCCCAGCACAATCCCGCGTTGTTCTCGACGGCCCGTCTGACTGCCTGGAACACCTGCTCGCATTCGAGTTCCAAGGCACAGAGGATCTCCAGGGCAACGGGCGCCGACCCGGCGCGATCCAGATCCTCGATGAGAGCGGCCTTCGATGGCGACTCCGTAAGCCGCTTCAGGGCTTGCTGGGTGACTGCAGACGGCCAGGGCGCGTGCCTCAGGCGTTGTGCGGCACGAGTGAGTTCGGCTGCGTGCACGAGTGTCTCCTTGTGTTTGCCCACAGGCGCCGGATCGGAACATCCCGCGATGGAGCCGGCCGGGCGGCGTTGCGGCGCTGCCCATTGCCATCCGATTCTGTCCTGTGTATCATGGTGTTCCAAAGAACCATTTTCACAAGGTAACGACTACGGGCAATGATGTCAATGAACCCATGAAACACGCTGTGTAGACCGGATACAGCGGACAGCCATGGAGTGGCGATATGGCTACTAGAGCGACCATATTCGGAAAGCCCAAAGGCCGCCGTTTGTTGTGTCGTGCAGCCAAATGGGAGACCCGCGGCTGTTCCGGAAGCCATAATCCGGGTATGGAGAGCCTTCATGAAGGTGGAAAGTCGTCTCAAGGAAGTGCTGGCGGAACACGGTCTCGATCACCACGGGGTGATCCAGGAGATCGCTCAGGCGGTCGGCGTCAACCGGCACACGATCGCCAAGCTCTACAGCGACCGTTCGCCGGGGGTGACGTTTGCCCTGCTGGGCCGGCTGTGCAACTGGCTGGCGACGAACGGCGTGCCGGCCGACGAATTGCCCGGCGCTCTGTTCGGCGCCGGGCGCGCCGCGCTCTGGACGGCCATCGCCCGCCAGGGGGGAGCGGTGACGATCTACCTGGGCGAGTACCAGTCAACGCGGGACGGCGAGGTCCTCTGGCGATGGATCTCCCGACGCGACGCCAGCGTCGCCAACCTGATCGTGCAGCGCCTTTCCGCGGGGACGGAGGGCGGATTGCCGGCGCCGCCCCTGGGGTTCGAGTACATCCCCTTTCGTTACTCGCCGACGGACCACATCGTGGACCCGCGAGTCCTTGCCGAGGACATTCGACGGACGCAGGAGGTATTCGAGCGGACCCGGCAGGGGGCCAACGCAGGCACTGCGATCCTCATCGGCAGCCAGCGAGTGAACTACCTGCTGGAGTTCTTCGTGGCGGATCTGTTCGGGTGTCGTCCGTTCGTTGTTCCCTCGGACAAGCCGTCGGTGCCTTTCTTCAACGTGTATCGGTCCAGCGACCACAACACGCCGAGCTGTTTCGGCGGGCGGGAGAATCCCTTCCGGTCCCGGGACAAGACGGTCCCGGGACTGCACTACCTCAATGACCAGGGCCGCTGGGAGACCTGCCCCTGGCTGTCCGACCGGCAGGACGCCGGGATTGTCATTTCGCTCAAGGACCATCGGCGCGGCTCGCTGGTTTTGGCCGTGTTCGGCTTCTCCGGCTGGGCCACCGAGGCGATCGGGGGCCAGTTGGTTCTCAAGGAGGACCTCTTTTGGCCGCCCGCCGTGAAGCTCAAAACCCGCGAGATCGGCGTCTTCGTGTGCCAGTTGACTCGTGGCTCGTCGGACGAAGCTCACGCAGAGCAGGGGCACGTCCGGACCGGCGCCTGTGAGGTCATTGCCCTGGGGGAGAGAACGATCACGAACCTGCTGGGACGGTAAATCGTGGGCTGCACCATAGGATGGTGCAGCCCTGAAGGGAAGCATCCGTGCAGAATTCTCGTCGGAGTCAACGTCGCGGGACCGTCCTTCCCTGAGACGGGCCGCCGCGACAGTAGGGTTGTCGTCAGTAGATGATGGCCGTCGCTTCCTCGATCTTCCTGATGATCTCGCCGGGGTCGGAGGGATTCGAGACGTACCCATCAAAGCCTTTGTGCATCAGGGCCACTGCCTCCTGGCTGCCCAAGGCATTCGCCAGGGCCAGCACTTTGATCGTCGCGAGGTCTTCATTGGCCCGCAGGCTCGTGCAGATCGCATGGGCGTCGATGCCGTTGGTCAGGAGATTGATCAGGACTACGTGCGGCGCGAACTTCTGGGCGGCCGCGCCGGCCTCGAAGCCGTTGTGCGCAACCAGGACATCGTAACCGCCTCGTCCCTTCAGAACGTCGCTCAGGCCGTTGCCCGACTGCTCGTCGCTGTCCAGGACCAGGACGCGGATCTTGCCTGCGGTCAGCGAGTCCGTCGGCATGTTGTTCGCCTTCATGAAGCGAACCAGTTCGCTGAGCGGGATGCGACGATCCTTGCTGCCCGGGATGCGATAGCCCTTGAGCTGTCCGGAGTCGAACCACTTGGAGACCGTGCGAGGCGCCACGTTGCATATCCTTGCGACATCACCTGTCGTCAGTACATTCCTGCCTTTTGCCATAAGTAGGATTCCTGAATAAGTCGATTGCTGCCGTACCGTCTTTCGACTCGAAGACAGGGGTCGTTTAACCGGGGATGCAGATTTCGCGTCGGGCGTTCCGCACGTGTGCTCGGTTGTCCTGGTACGTCCCATAATAGGCTCCGATGCCGGCCGTCTTCTCCGGCAGGGTGTCGGTCGGAATTCCGTCCATAATCCGACGGAGACCTTGCGTGACCCCGCGCACGAGCCGATAGAGAGGGAAACTGGACGTGGATTCGAAGGAGATCGCTGTGCAGATACCGTTGTCGCGGCCGGACATCACGGAACGGGAAATCGAGTGCGTCGTGGAGGTCCTGCGCAGCCCGAACCTGTCCCTCGGACCGATGGTGGGCCGGTTCGAGACCGCGTTCGCGGCGTACCTGGGCCGGCACCGGGCCGTCGCGGTCAACAGCGGGACCAGCGCCCTGTTCCTGAGCCTGCGGGCCCTGCGGATTGGCGAGGGCGACGAGGTCGTCACGACGCCGTTCACGTTCGTCGCTTCGGCAACGACCATCATGATGACCGGCGCCAGGCCGGTGTTCGTTGATATCGACCCGGTGAGCCTGAATATCGACCCGCAGCGAATCGGCGCGGCAATCACCAATCGCACCAAGGCGATTCTCCCGGTCGAGGTTTTCGGCAACCCGGCGGGTTTCGACCGGATCTGCGAGATCGCCCAGCGACGCGGTCTGCCGGTGGTCGAGGATAGCTGCGAGGCGCTGGGCTCGGCTCTGGACGGTCGCAAGGCCGGGACGTTCGGCACCGCCGGCGTGTTCGGCTTCTACCCCAACAAGCAGATCACCACAGGCGAAGGCGGCATGATTGTCACCGACGACGACCGCCTGGCGGACCTGTGCGTCTCCCTTCGCAACCAGGGCCGCGGAACGGATGGCGGCTGGCTGGCCCACGAGCGCCTGGGGTACAACTATCGGCTCAGCGACATCAACTGCGCCCTCGGCGTGGTTCAACTCTCGCGAATCGACGAAATCAAGGCCCGCAGGCGGCAGGTGGCCGAATGGTATCGGGAAATGCTGGCCGACGACGATCGGCTGATCGTCCCGCGAGAGGCGCCCGGTTGCGAGATCAGTTGGTTCGTCTTCGTCGTCCAACTGGCCGAGCGGTTTGGCATCGAGCAGCGGGACCGGGTCCTTCGGGAGATGAGACGACAGGGCGTTCAGGTGGGCAACTACTTCACCCCGGTGCATCTGCAACCCTTCATCGCCGGACAATATGGCTGCCGGGCGGGCGACTTCCCCATCGCCGAGTCGGCCGGCAGCCGGACCATTGCGTTGCCGTTCCACAACCGCCTGACCCAGGACGAGGCCGCCGTCGTCTGCGGGGCACTCAAGGCCATTCTCGACACCTGCCTGTGACGGCAAATCCATCCTCCCTTCTTGCATACCCGTGGTTTTATCGTACAGTTTAGGTAGGGAATCACGGAGAACGGCCGGAGGGCCGGTCGACAAGATCCAGCGACGGAAGGGGGGGAAATCGCCGCATGGGCTGGAGAATGAAACTTGTTTCTCTGCTGATCGTGTACTGTGCCGGTTTTGCCACCGCCATCTACTGCCTGGCGCCGGCGCCTGAGCCGGGCGAAGGTCAGACGCCGCAACTGGCCAAGCTGGGCGGATCGATCGACTCGCAGCAGATCGTCAAGTCTGTGAACTGCGGGATCCACAAGTGCGTGGATCTCGGCAAGGAGGCTGCTGCGGACCTGGCCCAGCGAATCCAGAGACAGATCGACAAGGCACAGTCCAAGTCGGACAAGTAACCGCCGACGTGTGACCTCGCCGAGGGTGCCTTGGGCCGATCTTCGGATCAGAAATTCCGTCGGGTTGCGTTCTGAACGCGCCTGCAGTTGCATGGCGAGTCGAAGTCCCGTCAGTCGGTGTGCAATCGCACGCCCATGCACCCCAGATTTCCCCGACATTTCTGATTACTACGCTCTTGACCAGCCGACGCGTATATGCCTTTCTATGGGGAAAGGTTTTTTCCAGCAGGCAGGTTCCTGGCAGGGGTGCGCAGATGATGGACAGGCACGGTTGTGACGAGAAGGGTGTCGGCCATTATACATGTCACCGCACGAGCGAGAAGCTCGTGATCGACGGCCGCCTGACGGAGGCGTGCTGGCAGAAGGCCCCGAAGTCGCCGCGATTCGTGGACATGGTGACGGGCGTGCCGGGCTTCCTGGACACCCGTATGGCGGCCCTGTGGGACGACGAGAACCTGTACATCGCCTTCTGGGTCGAGGAACCCCACGTCCATGCCCATTTCACCGAGCGGGACTCTCCTGTGTACTTCGAGAACGACGTCGAGTTGTTCATCGCGGGCAAGGACTGCTACTATGAATTCGAGATCAACGCGAGGGGCACCGTCTACGAGGTGTTCTACGTCTGGCAGGACGCCTACCAACGCGGGGGGTTCTCCGAGAAGGCGGAGTTCGATCTGTTGAAGCATCCCGTGGATGTCCTGGGCGGCTTCCAGGATGCCCTGCGGTACAAGAAGCACCCTCGCGGCCGGCGGTGGGCGTTCATGGACTGGGATTTCCCAGGGCTCAAGACCGCAGTCCGGATCGACGGGACTCTGAACAACCCCGCGACCGTGGATCGCGGCTGGACGGTCGAACTGGCCTTTCCCTGGTCCGGCATGAGGACTCTGGCCGAGGGTCGGTCGCTGCCCCCTCGCGACGGCGATGTCTGGCGGATGGATTTCTCTCGTTTCGAGGCCCTGCAGTACAATGGCCGGATGACCGACCCCTCCATCGGCTGGTCCTTCAACAAGCACGGCGTATACGACTCCCACATCCCCGAGTGCTTCACCTTCGTACACTTCTCCTCGGACCCGGTCTGATTCCGACCATGAGGACAGGCAGACTCGCGTCGGCGGAAGGGATCGCCCGCTGGTGAATTCCGGCGATTTTGTGTTGAAACGACCGGGCGAATCGGTTATAAGTAACGGGTTTAGTGTCGGGCCCGGAGATGGTCTGTGGCAGTTCGGGCCGGCGGATGGATTGGTGGCCGCTACGGAGCTGTCGGCTATGAAGCGCTATACCGGACAAAAAGCGCTGTATGAGGCGATTAGTCGCTCTCGCGATAAAGCTAAGCAGCACAGTATCTTAGAGAAGCTGCGGCCGGTGCTCTCCAAGCCTCCGACGACGCCGGGCCAGGAGATCGGGCCGGCGATGACGCCCGAACAGACGGAACAGACGCCTGTTCAGGAGTTGGCCGAGCCCGAGGTTGTGGAAATGCCGCCGGCGCCGGCAGTCGAGCTGCCGCTGCAAGCGGAGCCTGAGTTGGAGTTGCCGCCCGAGCCGATCTCGGTGGTATCGGCGGTGCCGGACCCGCGAGTGGAGCCGGCTGCGAAGCCGCGACCGTCTGAGCGGTTCATTCACCCGGCGGCGCCGACCCCGGCCAGCGTTTGGCTTCGGCCCAGGCCTGTCCAGTTCAACGAGGGCCGCATCGAGATTTCGATGCCGTACTACGTGGGCGCGATCGCCGCGATGGTTTTCCTGGTGGTCGTTCTGGCGGCGTATCGGATCGGTCAGGGTCGCCAGGCTGTACCGGCCAACGAGGTCGGTGGGCAGGTCCGAGCGACGGCCAACCCGTCGGGCACGATGGCGAATCCGCCTGTGAGGACGCCGCCGCAGAACCCGGCGACGTCCAATGCGGATCGGCCGCTGACGAGTACGCCGGTAATGACGGGCGGCGCGCAGCAGGACGTGGCGCCGGCCCGGGTCCAGGGCGACAATTGCATCGTTCTGGCTCGGTCCAGGACGAAAGAGGATTTCGATCCGGTCGTGAAGCACTTTGCGGATCACGGCATTTCGGTCGTGTCGCTGCCGATCGAGCTGATACGAAAGGTTCTTGCGGAACAGGGTTTGAACCCTGCCGTGCTGCCCTCCGGCGACGGCCACCTGCTGGTGACGACGGACTATTATAGCAGTGCGGATGTTGCGAAGACGAAACAAAGGATCGCTGAAGTGGGAAAACTGTACAAGGGCAAGGCCCCATCCGGCCTGGAATCGTTTGCCCCGAATTACTTCAGCGACGCCTATGGGATGAAGATCAGGCAAATAAAGGAGAAACAGTAGATGTCCATAGACCCTTCCCTGAAGTTGAAGAACGCACTGGTGCGGCACCGCAACGTGTTGACGCGGGCCGAGCGGATTGATGTCCTCAAGGACGAGGAACGATGGAATGAGGGCGACTCGGTGCTGGGTCTGCCGAAGGTGGCGCATCGCAAGAGCGCCGCAGGCAAGAAGGCCAAAGCGGAAGAAGCCGCAGCCGGTCCGGGAGCCGCAGCCCCCGGCGCCGCGGCGCCGGCGCCCGCCGCAGCCGCGCCCGCCAAGGGTGGAGCCAAGGCCGCCAAGTAACTGCTGTGCTGTTCTGCCCCGGGGATACTCCGTGGGTGGTTCGCATGTGCTGGTGTTTTGTCAGACCAGCGTGCCGAGCAACGATGCCCGGCACGCTTTCTTTTATGCGCGAACGACCTTGGCGCACCGTGCGCAGATGCTGGGGTGTTCGCTGTCCGTTCCCACGGTCGGACCGTAGTTCCAGCACCGCTGGCACTTGGGATGGGGGCTTTTGGCGGCTATCACAACGGTTTCGTCGACGCCCTCTTCGAGCTTGACCTCGCTGATGATGCACAGAGCAGCGAACTGGTTCAGGCCGAACTCCTTCAGTGCCGCTGCATCGGGAGCCGTGCAGCGCATCGTGACGGCGGCCTCCTGGTTGCTGGCGATCACCTTGTCTTTCCGCAGGCCTTCCAGGACCCGCAGGACCTTGTCTCGCAGTGCCATGAGGTACTGCCATTTGAGTTCCTGGCCTGCGTAATCGATGGCGGGATTGACCTTGGGCATGTGGGCCAGATGGACGCTCTCGCAGTCCTCCGGCTTGGCCTTCATCGCCTCCCAGGCTTCCTCGGCCGTGTGGACGAGGATCGGCGCCAGCATCCGCACCAAGGCGCCGAGCACCTCGTACATGGCGGTCTGTCCGCTCCGACGGGACAGGCCGTCCCTGGCGTCGCAGTACATCCGGTCTTTCAGCACGTCCATGTAGATGCTGCTCATCTCGACCGAGCAGAAGTTGTACAGCAGCGAGAACACGCGGTGATAGGTGAACTCCTCGTAGGCCGCGGTCACGTCCGCGATGAGCTTCTGGAGCTGCTGCATCGCCCACTTGTCGATGTCGAGCATCTGTTCGTAGGGAACCACGTCCTTGACGGGATCGAAATCGTTGATGTTGCCGAACAGGTACCGCAGGGTGTTGCGGATCTTGCGGTAGGCGTCCTGGGTCCGCCCGATCAGATCGTCGTTGCAGCGGACGTCCTCCTGGTAATTGACGCTGGAGACCCACAGGCGCAGGATGTCCGAGCCGTACTTGGCGATCTCGTCCTGGGCGTTGACGTAGTTGCCCAGCGACTTGGACTGCTTCATGCCCTTTTCATCGACGGTGAAACCGTGCGTGAGGACCCGCTGGAAGGGCGGCTTGGAGATCGCCCCCAGCGCCGGCAGCAGCGAGAGCTGGAACCAGCCGCGATGCTGGTCCGAACCCTCGAGGTACATGTCCACCGGCACCGGCCAGCCCTCGCGCCGCGAGCAGACGCTGTACCAACTACATCCCGATTCGAACCACACGTCGAAGATGTTCTCTTCTTTTTGCAGTTCGTCGAGGTTGAAGCCCTCGGGCAGCTTGAAGTCGTCGCCGAGGATCTGTCGCGGCGTGTGCGTGAACCAACTGTCCGAGCCGTGCTGGCCGACGTATTGGGCCACCGCCAGGACCGATTCCTTCGTCAGCAGGACGCGGCCGTCGGGCATCGTGAAGACCGGGATCGGCAAACCCCAGCTCCGCTGGCGACTGATGCACCAGTCGGGTCGCGATTCGAGCATGCCCGCGATCCGCTTCTGGCCCCAGGCGGGGATCCACTGCACGTGGTCGAGACTCTCCATCGCCATCTGGCGAAGGGTCTTGCCGGTGTCGGGCGACTCCCTGTCCACGCCCACGAACCACTGCTCCGTCGCTCGGAAGACCACCGGGTCCCGGCTCCGCCAGCAGTGGGGGTAGCTGTGCGCGATCTGGCTCTGGGCGAAGAGCCAGCCGTGCTCCTGGAGCCAGTCGTTCACCTGTTTCTCGACCTTCAGGACGCTCTGGCCGCGAAGCCACTGCGGGACTGTGTCGTCATACGTGCCGTCGTTGTTGACTGGAGAGTAGACCGCCAGCCCGTACATCTGGCCTGCCATGTAGTCCTCCAGGCCGTGCCCGGGGGCGGTGTGTACCAGACCTGTGCCGTCTTCGGTTGTCACGTAGTCCGCCAGAACCACCATGTAGGCGTCCTTGTCGGTCGGGTTGGTCTCGACGAAGGGATGCTTGTATCGCAGATCGTCCAGGGCGCTGCCTCGCACCGCCTTGCCGGCGACCGTGTACTGCCCCTCGGTGAGCCCGCCGGCCTGGACGACCGCGGGGAGCCGGTCCGTCGAGACGACGGAGACATACTTGCGCCCGTCCTTCTCGTAGCCGATCGTGGTGTAGTCGAGGTGCGGATGGACCGCGACCGCCAGATTGGCCGCCAGCGTCCAGGGGGTCGTTGTCCAGATCATGAAGCAGACGCGGGCCTCTTTGGCCTGGTCTGTCGTGACGAGCCCCAGCTCGATCAGACGCTGTACGGCCTCCTCCGTCGCAGGGAAGTTGACGAAGATGCTGGGGGAGGCGACGTCCTTGTACTCCAGCTCCGCTTCCGCCAGGGCGGTCTCGCAGCCGACGCACCAGTGAATAGGCTTGAGCTGCTTGTAGACCAGGCCCTTGCCGACCAGTTCCGCGAAGACCTCCAGGATGCCTGCCTCGTACGCGGGCTTGAACGTCAGGTAGGGTTCCTCGAAGTTGCCGAAGACGCCGAGGTCCTGGAACTGCTTGCCCTGGATCTTGACGTACTTGCCCGCATATTTCATGCAGTCCTTGCGGATCTCGGGCTTGGACATCTCGCGGGCCTTCGCGCGCAGGTCGGTCATGACCTTCGACTCGATGGGCAGGCCGTGGCAGTCCCAGCCGGGGATGTAGGGCGCATCGAACCCGGTCATCGTCTTGTACTTGATCACGAAGTCCTTGAGGACCTTATTGATGACGTGGCCCATGTGGATGTCGCCGTTGGCGTAGGGGGGACCGTCGTGCAGGATGTACAACGGAGCGCCCTTACGGGCCTCGCGGATCCTCTCATAGATCCTCTGCTGGGCCCACTGCTTTCGCATCTGGGGCTCTCGCTGCACCAGGTTGGCCTTCATGGCGAAGCTGGTTTCCGGCAGATTCACCGTATCTTTGTAATTGTGCTTGCTTTCATCCGACATTCCAAGGTCCTCTAAAGCCTGAAAAAGGAATCGCGTATCATACGAGCCCGGCAGGGGTCGCGTCAAGGCCGTGTGCGCCCCGCAACGACCAGACGCTCGGCCTTCTCGTCATAAGGCGTGCCGCTGAGACTGCCATAGACCGCCACGTCCTGGAAACCGCAACTCTCAACGAGCCCGCGCAGTTCCGTCGCTGCGTAGATGCGGTGCGAGAATAGCCATTCTTGCTGCCGACCGTCTTTGACCATGACCCAGCGGCTCTCGATGCCGCCCCAGTCATTGATCACCCGCCGCTCCTCAAGCATCATCGCATTACCCACCGGTCGCCAGTCCCTCGCACGGAAGATTCGTGCGAGGATTTCCTTACCGATCACATCGATGAGCAACTTGCCACCGGGTTTGAGTGAGCGATGGATGTTTTCGATCACCTGACGGTCTTCACCGGGGGTTTTGAAGTAGCCGAACGAGGTGAACAGGTTCAGCACCGCATCGAAGGCCCCGAGCCTGCTGAATTGTCGCATGTCCTCATGGACGAATTCGATTTTCACGCCGGCATCTCGGGCATGGCTCCTCGCGGCGTGCAGGTATCGGCGGGTCCGGTCCACTGCGGTTACCGCAAACCCTCGCTTGGCAAGCTCCACTGCGTGCCGGCCTACACCGCAACACAGATCGCATACGTGTTGGCTGGGCTCGATGGCCAGCAGCCGCAGGATCTGCTCGACCTCGACGGGCGCGAGTGCCTTGCGCTCTTCGTCGAAAATGGAGGCTGCGAAAGTGCTCCAGAACTCATCTTGTTCATGCCATGGCTTCCTTGTCTTTTTCATATCTGTACTCCTGCCCAAGACCAGGCCAACAAAAAAGGCCCTCCAGAGTTCGCCGCTCTGGAAGGCCTGGGATCAACCCGATATTCAGCTTTCTCAGGGCAGCTTTCTCCTGTGGCCAATAATGATAATAGTCCGCCCGCGCAGGCTGAGCCGCGCGCCGTTTACTGCCCCGAGTTGTTTACCTGTCATATCCATAGGATGACCTACATCTACCAGAACCATCGGCAGTTGTCAAGCAGGGATTCAGTGATTTGCGGACCGCTGGTGCGGTCAGACGTGGGTTGTGGTAGGATGCAGGTTGGCCGGCGGGCGACGCCTGCCGGGTGAAACTGTAGCGTTGGTGTTGGCAGGGTGTCTCAAATGGGCAGGTCTTCATGCATCATGTGTCTGGTGGCGGTCTGGCTCGTCATGGCAGAGGAGGTTCCGGCGACAGAGGTCGCGCAACCGACGAGGAACTACTACGTCGATGCGAGTCAGGGCGACGACGCTGCGGACGGATTGACCCGCGAGACCGCGTGGCGGTCCCTGGAAAAGGTCAACGCGGCGCCGCTGCAACCGGGCGACAGCGTCCGGTTCCGACGCGGCGGCCTCTGGCGCGGCCAACTCGTGCCCCGCAGCGGCAACGCCACCGCGCGAGTGACATACGGCGCCTTCGGAGAAGGCGCCAAACCCGCCTTGCTCGGCTCGGTCGCGATGAACTCGCCCTTGGATTGGGTGTGCGAGGGCGGGAGCATCTGGGCGACGACCGCTGCGAGCGATGGCGCGACCGCTCTGTCGGTGGACGTGGGCAATATCATCTTCGATGACGGCGCGAGCACCGGCGTGAAGAAGTGGAGCCGCGCAGACCTCCGAGAGGCGGGGGACTTCTTCTACGATGCCGCCGCGAGGCAGGTGAACCTCTGGTCGAGCGGCAACCCAGCCGACGGCCACCGCAGTATCGAGCTGGCCCTCAAGAGGCACATCATCGACCAGTCCGGCAAGAGCTATGCGACCTTCGAGAGCCTGGCTCTGCGCTACGGCGCCGCCCACGGCGTCGGCGGATCGGGCGTGCGGGGGATCGTCGTCCGCGATTGCGACCTGTCCTACATCGGCGGCGGCCACCAGCACACGAACGCCGACGGGAGGCCCGTGCGGTACGGCAATGGGATCGAGTTCTGGGCCAGTGCACGCGATTGCCTCGTGGAAGGTTGCAGGCTGTGGGAGATCTACGACGCGGCGCTGACCAACCAGGGCAGCGGGACGAACGTCCAGGAGAACATCGTCTATCGCAACAACGTGATCTGGAATTGTGAGTATTCGTTCGAGTACTGGAATCGCGACGAGAGCAGCCGGACGGGCAATATCCGCTTCGAGTACAACACCTGCATCGACGCCGGCTTCGGCTGGGGCCACCGCCAGCGCCCGGACCGCAACGGGCGGCACCTGATGTTCTACGACAACAGCGCCGCCACCTCAAATGTCGTCGTGTGCTGCAACATCTTCAGCAATGCAACGGACAGCCTCCTGCGTCTGCACGGGCGAGACTGGACGAGCGTCCTGACGATGGACTACAACTGCTGGCATCAGCCGCAGGGGGCGATCTGGCTCTGGGGACAGACCTCCATCGGGCCCGCGGAATTCGACGCATTCCGGCGGCAGAGAGGATTCGATCTGCACTCGATTGTCGCTGAGCCGGGCTTTGTCGATGCGAAGATGCGCGATTACCGATTGACCGCAGGCAGCCCGGCCCGAGGGCTTGCAGACAACGGTTCACCCGCCGGAGCTTTGCCGTAATCCTGGAAATGAAGGGAACTGTGTCGAGAGAGTGGATGCATGAACGGACGATGGATCGTGCTGGCGATGTGTGCCGCGGTCGGGCTGAATCGAGCGGCGGCTGCGGCGGAACTGAAAGCGGTCGAGTTCACGCCGTTCTACGGCTACTGCTTCAGCGGCGATATCGAGGACGCCGACAGCGGCGAGGAATTCGAGATCGATGACTCCGCCTGCTGGGGTGCGATTCTGGACATCCGCGTGGGCGAGTCAACGCAACTGGAGTTCTTTGTGAGCCGGCAGGAGACGGAGCTGGAATCCGAAGACGGGCTGTTCGCCGGCGAGACACTCTCCAATCTTGATTTGGACTACTATCACATCGGCGGGACATACATCCTCATCGATGGGCGGTGGCAGCCGTTTGTCGTGGCCACGGTCGGAGCCACGCATCTCGATCCCTCCATCTCCGGCTCCGACTCGCTCACGCGGTTCTCGCTCGGCGTTGGCGGCGGGGTACGTTTCTTTCCCACGGAGCACTTCGGCCTGTACCTGGCCGGACGCGGCCTGTTCACCTTCGTCGGCACCGACACGTTCGTCGAGAGCGATTCCGGCTCGCTCACCGTGGAAATCGACGGCGGCGGTCTCTGCCAGGTTCTACTCCAGGTCGGCGCGATCTTCGCATTCTGACTCGCGGCTGGTTGTCGGCTTGGCTGGCGTGCCACGGCACTTGGGACGCGAGATTATCGTCATTGATCTGCCGGGACCGGAGCGAGTACAATCGGCCGGGCAAGAGCCCTGCGAATTGACTGTCTTTTCGGTGGTATGCATGATACGTGACATTGAGTCACAAGACGCTGAGCGCGTTACCCAACGACGCAAGCGTTCGATTGCAGGAGAAGTTCGGATTCCGCAAGGTGGCCCACTTCCAACAGATCGGCTTCAAGTTCGGCCGGTGGATCGGCGTCGGCTACTGGCAACTGATTCTATAGAGCTTCTCCGTCTGGAGGCATAACAGTAGTCATGCAGGAGGATTCATGGCCAGAAGCTACACTCAGAAGAGGAGGAAGCTGTTCAGTTGGCTGTTTGCCGCGGTCCTGAGCCTGTTGGTCCTGGTTTCTCGGAGTGCCTGGGAGGGCATCAGCATTGTGAGCGATGTCCTCTTCGCTGCGGGCCTGGTGCTCATCGGTGTGGCCACAGTGGGCCGACTGTGGTGCTCCCTGTATATCTGCGGGTACAAGACGAACACGCTTATCACGGTTGGTCCGTACTCCGCCTGCCGCAATCCGCTGTATTTCTTCAGCCTCCTGGGTGGCGTCGGGATAGGATTGGCCACCGAAAACGTCACCGTGGCGGCGATTATCCTCGTCGCTTTCTCGCTCTACTATCCCTTTGTGATCCGCGCAGAGGAGAGGAGGCTGCGAGCCGTCCATGGCGGCGAGTTTGACGCCTACGTTCGTCAAACGCCGAGATTCTGGCCATCCTTCTCGCGGCTCCGAGAGCCGGAGGAGTACACGGTTAGACCTCGCGTGTTCCGGCGTGGCGTCCTTGATGCGATGGTCTTTGTCTGGATCGCGGGGATTCTGGAGATCGCGGAAGCTCTGCATGAACACGGTGTGATCCCCACGTTCTTTCGACTGTACTGACGCGAGGCGCACGGGCGACCCGCCCCACGAGAAGCCAACGAAGGAAGGAGGCCCTGGACATGAAGAGCGGATGTGGATTCTCAGTGTTGTTGTCGATGATTGCTGGATTGGCGGGACCGCTGCGGGCCAGTGACTACGCGATGGGAGCGGACCTGTCGTTTCTTCGACAGGCCGAACAGGGGGGGACGGTCTTCCAGGACGAGGGACAGGCCAAGCCTGGCTTGCAGATCTTCAAGGATCACGGCTACAACTGGATTCGCCTGCGTCTCTTCCACACGCCGACTCGCCTGCCGAACAATCTTGAATACACCGTTGCACTGGCCCGGGACGCGAAGAAGCTCGGTTTCAAGTTCCTCCTCAACTATCACTACTCCGACACGTGGGCCGACCCTGCCAAGCAGTTCATACCCAAAGCGTGGGAGGGCAAATCGCACGAGGAGCTGATACACGCGGTCTACGAGTACACGCGCGACACGATCATGGCCTTCCGCGACGCCAACGCGATGCCGGACATGGTCCAGATCGGCAACGAGATCAGCAACGGCATGCTCTGGCCCGACGGCAAGCTGCCCGACAACTGGGACAACCTCGCGGACCTGCTGCACGCCGGGATCGAAGGCGTGGAGGAGGGCCGAGGCGATGCTCCGCACCCGCTCATCATGATCCACATCGATAAAGGCGGCGACAAAGAACGCACGAAGTGGTTCTTCGACAGGTGGCACTCGTATGGTATCAACTACGACGTCATCGGGCAGTCCTACTATCCCTGGTGGCACGGCTCGCTCCTGGACCTTCGCGAGAACCTGATCTTCATGGCCAACGAGTACAAGAAGGACATCATCCTGGTCGAGGTCGCGTATAACTGGCGGCCGGCGGAGTACCGCAGGAAGCCCGCGCCGTTCCCCGAGACGCCCGAGGGCCAGCGGCAGTTCCTCGACGAGGTTCATCGGGCGGTTCTCGCCACGCCGGGCAATCGCGGCAAAGGCGTCTTCTGGTGGGAGCCCGCCGTCCAGGGCCCGCTGCGAAGCCGGGGTTTCTTCGACGACGAAGGCAACGCACTGCCGGTCATCACGGTCTTCGACCGCTTCACGCGACATTAGGAGACTGCTGCTGCATGACTGCCAGACACATACACGTCATCACGACTGTCCTGGCCGTCATGCTGATCCCGTGCGTCGGCGTCCTGCTCGTCTCATTCTGGGGCGCTCATCGCATGTTTGCCCCGTATCCTTTGCGTGTTTGCGAGAAGACCGTGGCCTGGGCGGAGCCGTTCGCAGTGCGCCCGTAAGGGCGTATCTTGAAGACAACAGAAGATAACGCCTGGCGGCGTCACGACAAACGGGATTCGCCTGTCGCCCTTCAGAAGAGAGGGCGACGCATGTGTCGCACCTACGCCCGAAAACCTGCACAGACGCGAGGGCACGAGTTTGTGGCAAAGGGCTTGGCAGCAGGGCGTGATCGTGATAGAATTCCGTCATCGCCGACGATGGTTGGGCACTGCCGCTTTGTGTGCATCCCTTCTCTGCACTCCTTCGAAGAATGGGGCTCGTGGAGAGTCAGTCGTCGGGTGTTTTCTCAGAATAGGGCTTGAGAGATAACGACCTCGATATGAAATCGAATGGAAGGTCTTTGTACGTCGTCTTCCTGGCTGCGATTGCGGCGGTGCCTGCGATGGCGACCGATATGTACCTGGCTGCGATGCCGACCCTCGCCCAGCAGTGGGGCGTACCGGACAGTCGGGTCGCGCTGTCGCTGGTGCTTTGGTTTGCCGGTTTCAGTGTCTTCCTGCTGGTCTGCGGCCCGCTCTCGGACAAGTACGGCCGAAGACCCGTCCTGCTGGCGGGTCTGGCTCTGTTCACCGCCGCGACGGTCGCCTGCTCCCTGGCGACGAACGTCGCGCAGTTGATCCTGTTCCGCATCCTCCAGGGGATCGGGGCGGCCGGGCCTTCCTCGATGTGCATGGCGATCTGCCGGGACCGGTACGAAGGGCCCCAGCGAAAGCACATCCTCGCCTGGATCGGGATCATCCTGGGTCTGGCGCCGATGATCGCGCCGAGCGTCGGCGCGGCCATGCTCAAGTTCGCCAACTGGCGGGGCATCTTCGTCACACAAGCCGTGCTGGGAGGCATCGTCCTGCTGGCCTCCTGGCGGCTGTTCCGCGAAACCGCCGCCGAGCGGGTATCGGGACACTTCTTCTCGCTGATGGGCCGCTACGGCCGCCTGGCGAGGAACCATCGCTACCTGTTATCCGTCACGGCGATGGGCCTGATCATTGGGCCGTTCTACGGCTTCATCGCCTTTGCCCCGATCGTCTACATCAAGATCTATGGCCTGTCGAACCATGCGTTCGCCACGCTGTTCGGGCTCAATGCATTGATGGGCATGTCGGGGGCGTTCGTCTGCACGCGGATCACGAGAATGCTGCCCGACACCGTGCTCCTGACGATCTGCCTGATCGGCTGTGCCGTCGGAGGGGCGGGCCTGCTGCTCCTGGGCGGCCTGCACTACGGCGTGTTCGCGGCGTGCATGTGTGCCGTGACCTTCTTCTGCGGAATGAGCCGCCCGCTGAGCAACCACCTGATCCTCGATCAGGTCCGCACGGACATCGGCTCCGCGTCCTCGTTCATCGTGTTCTACCAGTTCATGGTCGGCGCGTTGTGCATGAAGCTCGTCACGGCGTCGTGGCAGACGCCGATCCGCGTCTTCGGCCTGCTGGCGGTGCTGGCCCCCGTCGCGGTCCTGGCGGTCTGGCCCGTGCTCCTGTGGATGCTGAGGAAACCTCGTGAGCCCGACCTCGTTGTCGGCCGGGGAGAGAGAGGATATCATGCCGCGAGGGAAGGTGCGGAACTGGCGGCTGACTGAAATCATCAACAATCAATTATCGATCATCCATGCTGAATCGTGTTTGTGTCTATTGTGGCAGCGGGGTGGGCGGGCATGACGGCTATGCGGACGCCGCCCGAGCGCTGGGTCGTGCGCTCGTCGAGCGGAGGATCGGCTTGGTCTTCGGCGGCGGGCGGATCGGGCTGATGGGTGTGCTGGCCGAGACGGTTCTGCAAGCCGGCGGAGAGGCTATTGGCGTGATCCCCAGGCACCTCAAAGAAAAGGGCCTTGCCCTGACGAGTGTCACCTCGCTGCGGGTCGTCGAGACCATGCACGAGCGCAAGGCCCTCATGGCCGACCTATCGGACGCCTTCATCGCCATGCCCGGCGGGTACGGCACCGCGGAGGAGTTCTTCGAGGCCCTCACCTGGGCGCAGCTCTCGCTCCACGCCAAGCCCTGCGGCCTGCTCAACGCCAGGGGCTATTTCGACCACCTGATCCGCTTCGTCGATCACGCCGTGCACGAGGGCTTCATCCACTCGACGCACCGCGACCTGATGCTCGTGGACGACGCGCCCGCGACCCTCCTGGACCGGCTCGCTGCCTACGAACCGCCGACAGTGGACAAGGTCGCCTGGGCCACGAGGGTGCTGAAAGAGCGTCTCTGAAGACCTGTGTGCGTGCGCTCGGGGTGGTATAATACTCCGCCAATGACGGCCGGACGATGGGTCGTTATATGATGGGACCTGCTTGTTCGAAGGGCACATATGCGCGTGATTGTGACGACAGCGTTGCTCCTGTGTTGCAGCAATATCTTTATGACGTTTGCCTGGTACGGGCACCTGAAGAACCTGGCCACCAAGCCGTGGATTCTCGCGGCCCTGATGAGCTGGGGGATTGCGTTCTTCGAGTACCTGATCCAGGTCCCCGCCAACCGGATCGGACACCAGGTCCTCAACGTCGGCCAACTCAAGATCCTCCAGGAGGTCGTCACGCTCGCGGTTTTCGTGCCCTTCTCCGTGCTGTACATGAAGGAATCGATCCGCCTGGACTACCTCTGGGCGGGCCTGTGCATCCTCGGCGCGGTCTTCTTCATCTTCCGACAGAAGCTGTTCGGGATGTGATGGCAGAACTTGGGCTCCTCGGGAGTGCCGGATTAATGCAGGTCCGAAGCGAACCTGCGCGGGGGAGTTTCTCGCTCTGGTGCCTCCGACATCGTGTGTCCGCGAGACGCTCGCTTGAGGGCGTGCGGAACACCCCCGGTGCTGGTGGCTCCAACGCGACAAACTCCTGCCGCGCAGCGGCGGACTCCGGATCAGTCTGCCCCTTCCTCTTTCACGAGGAAAGCGTCGCGTGCCACCAGAATCACTCACACCCTATGTCATTGTCGACTTCGCTCGATCTCGGTGATGGCCTGCTCGCAAGGAATGGCCTCAGCGCCGGATGCTTTGGCCGCATCGTAGGCACGAATAACCTCCAGTCCCCCCTGCCCCGGGCCGAGATTGCTCTTGCCGAGATTGCAGTCTTTACAGAGTGTCTGAAGATTGTCTATGGTGGTCTCGCCACCGGCACTCCAAGGGATGACGTGATCCACGTGCAATTCGACCCCCAGGTTGGTGGCTGGACTTGCACCACATTGACGGCAGCGAAACCGATCCCGGAGGAGGACTTTGAAACGAAGCCGAAGTGATGGATCTCGCGGTGTACGCCGCGGTGACGATCCCCCGCTCTCTCTCGATGTCGGTTTGGCATGATCAGAGAGTCCTACGTGTCGTGAATCTGATGCGGATTCAGATGTGCTTGGAGTGTCCAGCGATTCATTTGCCGCAATCGGAACGGGTGCTACTACATCGGGTGCGTTGGCATACTCCACGAAGCATTCGAGAGCCTTCGTCCAAGAACGAAAACGTCGCCAGTACGGTCCCTGGGAGATTGTGGAGGGAGGGCTTTCAAGTTCACGTCGGCGTGGTTGTCGGCCGTAATGCTCCCAGAGTCGGAAGGTGTTTTCGAAGAGTTCCTCGTCAGGCATCCCGGCGTGCTTCGAGACGCCAAGTCCCGCTGCAGTAAGGACGTCCTTCCAAGAGCCGAAGCGGCTCTTGAGTGTCAGCAAGTCGTGATGCCCGAGTTCTCGGTATCGTTTCTGGGAGACCGTGGATCGAGAGATGCCCTGAGCCACCCGGCGCACGTCCTGGAGAAGTTCTGCTTCAGGAATGGACTTCTCATACGTTGTGAGTTGTGCGGCAACGAGTGCTTTGTTCCATGAACCGAAGTGACTGATTTGTGTACTTGAAGTGTACACCCCGAGCTCTTCGTACTCCCGCTCCGTTACGGTGGGCTGCCCGATTGTCTCCGCGACGCGGCGTAGATCGTCTATGAGTTCGGCGTCAGAGACTGGAGCCCCCGGCACCCGGGAAACAGAGAACTGGCGTTTGGTCATGCGATCTCCCTCGGTGTGAACCATGGATGATTCCACAGTCCCCAGGAACGGCCAAGAACGGATGCTCTTCTCTGCATCGGACGTTTCAATATTCTGTCTTCAACTTGTCTGATGCTGCAGATATCGACTTACAACAACCAGCAGATTAGCGGTAAATCTGCTGCTGTCTATGCATTCTTGCTCGGCATTCCTCTGATCGGTTGGGGGCGACCAACGGATGGGTTCGTTCTGCGACTACTTCTCGTATCTGCGGCGGGTGGGCTCGTCGAGGAGGCGGATTTGTTGGAGGACGAGGCCGTAGTGGCTGCCGGGGGGCTTTTCCTGCATGACCTCGCCTCGCCAGTCTTTGGCGAAGTTGCCCGAGTAGCAGAGCCACGCGGTCCGGCCGTCGGCGCTGATGAACTTCGTCGGGATGTTCAGGAAATAGCCCTGCTCGCCGAACTCCTTCATGTAGGTCACGAGCCGCCAGGGGCCGGTCATTTCGTTCGCTTCGAGGATGTAGGAGTTCATCTTGGCGCAGGTGGGCCAGCCGTCGGTGACGCACATGAGGTATCGCTTCAGCGGGGCGTTGTAGGTGATCGTGACGCAGCCGCAGTTGTCGTTCCAGTTGATCAGCGGCTGGATCTTTGCGAAGTCGCTGGTCCAGATCGGCTTGCCGGCGGCGTCGTGACCGGCGAAGAACTCGTACTTGCTCGCATCGTTGATGTTCTCGATGCTCGGCGTGACGCGGAGCAGGTAGATCTGGTCGCCACTGATCCAGCTCAGATTGCCGAAGCGGGGCTTCGGGTCGGGCTCGGGGGCGCCGTGGGCGACGAGGTAGGCCTTGCCGTCGGGGGAGTGCTCCATGTTCCGGCCGAAGTCCACGAAGTGCGGCGAGCCGATCTTGACGGGGTATCCCCACATGCCGGTCTCTCCGAAGAGGGGCTTTTCCGGCGTGTGCGGCGTATCGGTCCAGGTCTTGCCGAAGTCGGTCGAATAGCGAAAGCCCACGAAAGGCCCGAGCCAAGGCCAGTTGAAGGCTTGGTCGCCATAGCGGACGAGGCCGTCGGGGGCCAGGCAGTACGTGCCGTAGTACCAGACGCCATTGTGGACGAGACTGCCGCAGGGATAGCGGCCGCGGTAGGGGGAGGCGTCGCCCTTGAACAGACCGAGACTGACGATCCTGAGGTTCAGCGGGTCGTCGCCGATCAGGACCGCCTGTCCCGTTGTCGCATCGGGTCCGGAGCCGCTATTGGAGCTCTCGCGGGTCCCATCCTCGCGGGGCGCGGAGCCATCCGTCCAGGGCGAGTACAGGTTCCCGTCGGACGCCCAGCTCGGATACCACGTGTCGGCGACGTGATAATCGCTGTGCACGCCCGTGAGGGCGACGCCGACGATGTCTTTCGAGTGCTCGAACGGGCAATCCGCCGGCGGCTGCGACGGCCAGACAAACGGCAGGAAGTCCCGTCCCTCTCCGGATACGGTTCCACCCATAGCCAGATTCACACACAGTCCTATTGTCGCCAAGAGAATACCACGAAGCAGCGACGGTGTTCGTTTGAATGCCATGATTCCCCACCTCGTATTGTTGTGGCGTCTTCCCCCGGTTTACGTTGCCTGCTCTCGCAGCTTGTCCAATAGACCTGCCAGATTCGTGACAAGCAAGCCCTCGGATTCCATGCTCTCGCGTACCCTGGTGACGAGGACGCGACAATCGGCCTCGATAAGATCAGCGGTCTTGTTCATTTGTTTGACGTCGCCCACCGACGGGCTGGCCGTCAGCTTGGTCTCGATGGCCCACAGGGTTCTGCCGAAATCCAGAACCAGGTCGATCTCATGCTGATCGGTCGTTCGGAAGAAGTAGGGCTGCACGGCCTTGCCGTGCGCCGCCAGGTCGTTCACGATCTGCTCGATCACGAATCCCTCCCAACTGGCGCCAACCCAGGGTTCGGCCAGAAGATCGTCGTGGGTCCTCGTCTGCAAGAGCGAGTGGAGCAGGCCTGTATCCCTCCAATACACCTTGCAGGACTTGGTCAGACGCTTGCGGGTATTCGCGTGATACGGCCGGAGTCTGCGAATCAGAAAGGCGCCTTCCAGGTAGTCGAGGTAGCTGTTGACCGTCTGATAGTTCAGGCCCAGGCTCTGGCCGATTCGCGAGGCGTTCCAGGTTTGTCCGTGCACCGCCGCGACCATGCGCAGGAGCCGGTCCGTGGTCTGTGGTTTGGCAGGAAGCCCCCACTGGGGCAAGTCACGCTGGGTCAGGAGCGTCAGATAGTCCTGCTGCCATCGACCGAAGTCCGCCGCGTCCAGGACTCCGCCGTCGGGATATCCTCCGAACAGCCAGAGATCATCCAGCCTGCCGCTGGGCAATTCCTCAATCAAGAACGGCGTCAGTTCCACCAGACTAAGTCGCCCGGCCAAAGACTCCGAGACCTGCCTGGCCAGACCCGGCGAGACGGAACTCAGCAGGAGAAACCGTCCCATTGCTTTGCGGCTCTGGTCGATTGCCGAGCGGAGCCGAGGAAATACCTCCGGCCATGCCTGAGCCTCGTCAAGGATGACCAAATCCTTTCCCTCGACAAGCCGTGACCACTGGAGGTCCAGGCGGAGGCGTTCTGTCTCCACTTCCAGGTCGAAGTACGCGCCTTTGAGGGATTGTGCCAGCGTGGTCTTTCCGCACTGGCGTGGCCCGATCAGTCCTACGGCTGGAGACCGCTTCAGCCGCTCTCGAATCATGTTGGCTGCCTGTCGCTGGATCATATCCTTGCAGAATACAATTCGATTTGTATTTTGCAAGAGTTATGGACGGGATGCCCATGATACGCACGGGCAAGATGCCCGTGCTACTGACCCTTGGCCGACTCGAACAGGGCGTCGACGAAGTTGGCGGGGTCGAATTCCGCGATGTCCTCGGGCTTTTCGCCCAGGCCGACGAATTTCACCGGGATGTCGAGCTTGTCCTTGATCGCGATGACGATGCCGCCGCGGGCGGTGCCGTCGAGCTTTGCCAGGAAGATGCCGGTGACGTCAACCGCCTCCGTGAAGAGCTTGGCCTGGGAGATCGCGTTTTGGCCGGTCGTGGCATCGAGGACCAGCAGAACCTCGTGGGGCGCGCCTGGCATCTTGCGGGTGACCACGTCGCGGATCTTGGTCAACTGGAGCATCAGGTCCTTGTTGACATGGAGCCGGCCGGCGGTGTCGAGGATCAGGATGTCCGCGTTGCGGGCGAGGGCGGCGTCGCAAGCGTCGAAGGCCACGGCGGCGGGGTCGCTGCCGGCCTGGTGCTTGACGATCTGGACGCCGATCCGCTCGGCCCAGATGGTCAACTGCTCGACCGCGGCGGCGCGGAACGTGTCGCAGGCCGCGACGATGACCTTTTTGCCATTCTTGTGGAACATGTAGGCGAGCTTGGCGATGCTGGTGGTCTTACCAGTCCCGTTGACGCCGGCGACGAGGACCACGGTCGGGCCCGTCTGGGCGGTGCGGAGCTGCCGGTCCTGGTGCGGCCAGTAGTTCTTGATGCTCTCCTTGAGGAAGGGGATGACCTCCTCGGACTTGGAGATCTTGCGGGCCTTGTAGGCCTCGCGGAGCTCGGAGATCAGCTTGTCGGTGGTCTCGACCCCGATGTCGTCGCTGATGAGCGTCTCTTCGAGCTCGTTGAGCAGGTCGTCGTCGATCTTTCGGCCCAGGCTCAGCACGGCGGTCAGCGAGTTGCTGATCTTGGCCCGCGTCTTGCCCAGGCGTTCTTTCAAGTATTCCGCGGTCTTGGAGAAGATGCCCATGAGAGTTCCCTATGTACGGAGTTTTGAGGGCGATGGTACAGGGATTTGGGGGAAATGGCAAGACGCGGCTGCGAAATCACCCTGGCCCGAAGCTCGAAGCTCGAAGCACGAAACTCGAAATCCGAAACAAATCCAAAGCACGAAATCCAAATGACAGAAACGCTGTCGCGGCGGCCACGGTCTGTTTCGAGTTTGGGATCTCGGTCCTTCGTGCTTGTTTCGGGTTTCGAATTTGGGATTTCGGATTTGTCATCGGGCTGCCCGTCGGGCGGATTCCTTTGACAACGCGGGCCTCTTCTGGTAGATACTCCCGCTGGATCGCGTCTCGTTGGCGCGAGCAGGAGCAGGTTTGTGGGGGCGGTTTCAGGTGCCGACGAGGAGTGTAAGGAGGATCGATTTGTTCGCTCCTGACGTGGAGAATGTCTTTGCCGATATCGTCGAACGGGCGCGGGGGATGGACCCCACGAATGCCCGCAAGTGGTTCGCGCAACTGAAAGTCCTTCGCTTCGACGGCGGCTCGATCTGCATCGGGTGCCCGGACGACGCCAGTTTGCGGTTCCTCGAAGACAACTGCCGGCCCATCTTCACACGCGCCGCCCAGCAAGTCACGGGCCACCTGGTCAGTGTGGAGTTCTGCATCAACGGGACGGAGGATTCGCAGGACGCTGTGGCGGCTGTCTCGTCGGGACCGGCCCTGCACCCGGACTACACCTTCGACAACTTCGTGGTCGGCCCGAGCAATCGCCTGGCGCACGCCAGTTGCATCGCGGTCAGCCAGTCGCTCGGGACCACGTACAATCCGCTGTTCCTCTACGGCAACTCCGGCCTGGGCAAGACACACCTGCTGCACGCGGTCTGCCACGAGGCCCGTCGGCGAACCCCCGGGCTGGTGATCCAGTTGCTCAGTTGCGAGGATTTTGTCAATCGCTTCATCCGCGCCATCGAGCAGGGCAACCTGACGAGCTTCCACAGCCAGTTCCGCACGGTCGGCGCCCTGGTGATCGACGATATCCAGTTCCTCAGGGAGCGGGAGCAGAGCCAGGAGGAGTTCTTCCACACCTTCAACGCGATCTACAACAACGGCCGGCAGATCATCTTGACCGCGGACCGCCCGCCCGCCGAGATCCCCTCGCTGGAGGACCGGCTCATCAGCCGGTTTAACTGGGGCCTGGTCGCGCGGATTGATCCGCCCAGCTACGAAACGCGCGTCGCCATCGTGCAGAAAAAGGCGCACCTCCGCGACTTGCCGATCGACGACGAGATCGCGGAGTACGTCGCCCGGCAGGTCCAGGCCAACATCCGCGAGCTGGAAGGGGCCCTGACCACGATCTACGCGCTGGCCGTGACCTCGAAAGAGCCGGTGACGCTCGACCTGGCGCAGCGGGCCCTGGAGGGCCAGATCAAGCTGGCAGTCAAGCACGTCAGCATCACGGACATCATCGACGCCGTGACGCGGCACTTCGACGTGCGCCTGACGGACCTCCAGAGCAAGCGGCGCAGTCAGAGCATCACGACTCCCCGGCAGATCTGCATGTACCTGGCCCGGACGCTCACCTCGCACAGCCTGGAGGAGATCGGCGGCCACCTGGGCGGGCGGGACCACACGACCGTGATGCACGCGTGCAGCAAGATCGCCGAGGAGAAACAGGCCGACCCAAAGATGGACGCGCTGCTCGCGGAACTGACCAAAAAGATCACGCAGGGCCAGCCAGCGTAACTCGCGGGCTGCTCGTAGTGTGCCCGTGGGGGCCTATCTTCGGAGCCCAGGAAGATAACGCTTTACTGCGTCACTACGAACGTCGAGTCCTCGCGGCAATTCCTGACTTCCCTGTGTCAACGATGAACCTCAAGGCCCCTCTGCGCGACGTGTCCCAGGAACTCGATTCCCGCTCGCGCGGGAATGACACTCCGGGGTTCTCATGAACTTCCATTGCACGCGCAGATACGGTCATGCGCCCCCCGGGTGGGTGCGCCCGTCTTTTCTGTAGCCCGACCCGATGATCCAGGGTAGAATGACGCCCCTTCGTTCGGACATCGGATACGGTTAATCGCTCAGAGATCGATTTGGATACACAGCAGAACATCGGCGGCCATGAGGAGGCGGACTCGGATGCGTCGGCGCTGCGGAAGTCGTTGCGCCCGGCGCTGATCGTGTCGAAACGGAACCTCACGGAGCACTCGACGTTTCTGCGGCATCTGCTCGTCGGTCTGGCGGATGAATCGATCCCAGTGGCCCTGGTGTGCCCGCCGGGATTCGACCTGGAGTCCTTTGCCCCAGCGCCCGCCGCGATGTTCACCCATCCGCTCATCGACTTTCCGCCGATGGAGTACCTGGGCATCGAGCGTCTGGCCGATCAGGTCGAGAGGTTCCGGCCCACCGTTTTGCACTGCCTGTGCGAGAGCCGGGCGGGTCTGACCCGTCGGCTGGCCCGTCGCCTGGATCTGCCGTACCTGGTGATGGTCAGCTCTCTGGCCAGGCAAGTCCACCGGTTGTCCATCTCGCCGGCGCGGTGCGCCCGGATCATCGTGCCCGCTGAGAGCATTCGCTCTCATGTGGCCGAGGCATTGCCGCAGTTCGCCGATCGGATCACCCAGATCAGCATCGGCAGTTTCGTGGATACGGACATGATGTGTTTCTCGAATCCGTCCCGATTGCCGAGCATCGTGGTGGCCCACCCGCTTCGCCGGGTGTCCGACTTCGCGGACTTCCTCCAGGCGGTCAAATCGCTTCGGACGGACAGTCGCGAGTTCATGGTGGTTATCATGGGAACCGGGCCCGCGGAGCATGCCCTGCGGAAACACATCGCGGCCCTGGGCCTGTCGGATATCATCACGATTGTGCCCATTCTAAACCCCTGGCGATCCGTCGTCGCGGCGGGGGATATCTTCGTTCAACCCCAGCCGCTGACGGCGTTCAGTGCCTTCCTGCTGGAGGCGATGGCGGTGGGCACTGCGGTGGCCGCCTGCTGGGGAGGCCTGGACGACCTGATCATTCCCAACCAGACGGCCCTGACCTTCGAGCCCGGCAGCGAGCCCAGCATTCGTCAGGCCCTCAGCCGGCTGCTGGACGACCGCGATTGCGCGCGTCGCCTGGCCGCGACCGCGCAGGAGCACATCCGCGCCCGCTATTCGGTCAGCGCGATGATTTCCGCGACGCTCAGAACCTACCGCGAGGCGCGGCAAATCCGGATGCCGGCCTGCTCCTGATCCGGTTTTCCGGATTTTCTTGCATCATTCAGGGTTGGCGTGCGCCGTATAATGGGCATAGGCGCAGATACGCCGTGCGATTGCGGTTAGGAGAAACCCTATGGCGGAAACCGAGGTGATCCTGCTGAAGCGGTTCGCCCGCAGTGGCGACGCAGAGGCTTTTGCAGAGATCATCCGTCGCTATGCAGGCCTGGTCTACAGCGCCGCCCTGAGGATCCTGGCGGACGTGGACCGGGCGTCGGACGTCGCCCAGGAGACCTTCCTGCAACTGGCCAAGGACGCGGGCAGTGTGACGGGCTCGTTGCCGGGCTGGCTGCATCGCGTGGCGACCCACAAGGCCATCGACCAGGTCCGCAGGGACGCCACGCGGAGGCACCGGGAAGCCGAGTATACGGCCAGCCGGCCCCAGGAAACCGCGGAATGGAAGGAGATCTCGCCCCACGTGGATGAGGCGCTCAACCTCCTGGAGCCGCACCTGCGGAGCATCCTGATCGCCCACTTCCTGGAAGGCCGCTCGACGAGGGAAATCGCGCGGGCACAGGGAGTCTCCCAGGCCACCGTCTCCCGTCGCATCGAGACGGGCGTCGGACTGCTCCGAGCCGGGCTTCGCAGGCGGGGGATCCTGGTTGCCGTCGGGACGTTGAGCATCCTGCTGGGAGAGAATGCCGCCCGGGCGGCGCCGCCGGTGCTGTTGACCGAATTGGGCAAGATCGCCCTGATCAGCGGGTCCCTGGCGGCCAAGACGGGCGGGACCACCGCGGCCACGGGTCTGGGCGCCGTCGCGGCGAGCGCTCTGGCCGCGGTCAAGACCAACCTCGTGGCGACCGCTGCTGTGGTGGCCATTGCGGCCGGATCGCTCCTGACCTATCGGCAGGCGATGAAACCATCGAGAGAGGCGCCCGCGGCGTCTGGCGGCTCCGTCGCACAGAATCCGGCGGGAGGAACATCCAACGCGACTTCCCATCTGCCGGCAGGGACCGCGCTTGTCGATGGGCCCCAGGGGGACCGGCAGAGGTTGGCCGCAGACGACCACGCCGGCCCGCCCTCTGCCGCAATGCCGCGACGTCCTGTTGCGCAAGCTCTTCCCGGTCCCGAGGCCGAGACAGATCCGCGAACCTACGTGCCGGGCCTCTCGGATCGCTCGGCGGATGCGATGCTCCCGGCATCGGGCACGACACAGGAGGGCCTGCCGGGCCAATCGCCGCCGGCCGTGCCGACGGATGCCGGTCCGCCTGCGCGAGGCTTCGGGCCTGCGAACGAGGGGCAACGCGGGATGCTGTGGGCAAGGGAGACACCCTACGAGACGGTCGTGCGGCTCCGCCAGGAGGCCATGGACAGGACTTCTGAAACGGCTGCGGCTGTTGACCTGTCGGCCATGGTCCCCGTCGGTCCGGTCCTGGCCAGGGCCGAACTGACTCTGGTGCCGCCGTTCCTGGACTGTCCGGCGATGAGCCTGGAGGCTCAGCGGCAGGACACGACGACCGTCCGGCCGAGCGAGATGCTGGAGACGCCGCCCGATGCGCCCCGCGAACCGGTGTATTTTGCCGTCCGCGCGGGGGACCGCCAGATCCGCGGGATCACCTATCGGTCGATCCGTCCGCCGGGCGACGTGGTGCTCATCCTCGATACCGATGGCGACGGCCTGTGGTCCGACGAGACGCCGTACATGGGCAGAAGGCTCTGGATGTTCGCGCTGACTGCGACGTATGAGTTCGGTCCCGTGTATCTGAGACAGGGCCGGACGGAACCGGGAGGGGACGCATTCTATCCACAGTGTTCCGATGGCCGATGGCTGGTGTTCTATCCGGCCTTCTATCGCGACGGGACGGTCGTCCTGGACGGCACGACCCGCCGGATCACGCTGGTCGATACCGACTTCGACGGGCGATTCAATGAGATGTCCGAACTGCCGGCCTTGGGCAAGCGGGACCCAGGCGGTGATGCGATCTCGATCGATGCCGCCTGCTTCGTGGCACTGCCCGGCGGCGGTCGGTTCTCGCGCCAGGTGACTATGCCCCTGAGCAGAGTGATCGGCATCGACGGGCGGTATTATGGCGTCGAGGTCGCCGAGGACGGCAGTACGATCGAATTCCGCCGGGCCGAGCCGGCGCCGGGGCGCTCAGATCCCGCCGAGCAATGAGCGGCGCCCCGGCTTGATGCCGGGGTTGTGTCGAAGGAGACGATGCGATGAAGGGTCTGGTCCAATGCTTTGAGTTCGTCGCTGTCTCGCTGGTTCTGACGACAGCCGCTTTCGCGATCGGCCGTCAGACGACGGAGTCGCCCTATGAGATGGTCATGAGACTCCGACGCGAGGCCGCGGCGAAGGAATCCGAGACGCCGGCTGTGTCGATGGGACCGGTCGTGGCAAGGGCCGAGTTGAAGCTCGTTCCTCCCTTCCAATTCTGTCCCGCGACGGATCTGGGATTTCAGCGTCAGTATACGACGACGACCAAGCCGTCGGGAGTGCTGGAGACGCCGCCCGATGCGCCCCAGGAGCCGGTGTACTTCCCGGTTCGCGTGGGGGGCCGCGAGATTCGTGGGATTGCCTACCGGTCCACCCGACCGCCGGGAGAGGTGATGCTCATTCTGGACCTCGACGCCGATGGCCTGTGGTCCGACGAGCGAGCCTACGTGGGGAGGTGGCTGCGCATATTCACGCTGCAGGCGGTGTATGAGTTCGGCCCGGTCTATCTGAAGCAGGGCACGAGCCGGCCCGGGGGCGATGCGTTCTATCCACAATGCTCCGGCGGGAAATGGCTGACCTTCTACCCTGCGTTCTATCGCGACGGCAAAGTTCTCCTGGAGGGCAGGACCCGCCGGATCACGCTGGTCGATACCGACGTCGACGGGCGATTCAACGAGAGGTTCGAGCCGCCGGCGCGGGGCTCGCGAGACCCGAACTCCGACGTGATCGCGATCGATTGCGGCAGCATGGTGGACATGCCGGGCGGGGGCCGGCGATCCATCGCGGTGACCATGCCCCTGAGCAAAGTGATCAACCTCGACGGACGGTACTACGGCGTCGAGGTCGCCGAGGACGGCAGCACCATCGAATTCCGTCAGGCCGAGCCGGCGTTCGGATCGCTCGATCTCGGCGGCAAAGAAGTGGTCATGGATCTGTGGTCGGATACAGGACCGCAGAAGGTGAGCGGCGCCGGGCCGACGTGGCGGCTGCCCGCCCGCAGGTACTATCTGAGGTCGCTCGACCTGACCGAAGTGGACCATGGGGACCGCTGGGCGTTCAGCATGACCTCGCCGGGGCAACTCAAGGACTTCAAGATCAAGCCTGGGCGGACGACCCGGCTCAAGATCGGCCCGCCGTTCCAGGCCAGGGGGTCGCTGCGCCGGTATCCCCACAATCCGGATGTCACGGTCGGCGTCAACCTGGAGGGCCAGGCGGGCGAGTGGTACAGCGCCGTCGTCACGAAGAACGAGAAGAATGTGCCGGAGCCGTCGTTCCGGATACTCAACGGCGCCCAGCAGGTGGTGCAGTCGGGCCAGTTCGCCTATAGCTGAGGCGCCGCCCGGTACTCGTGGCGAGTACCCCAGACGACCCGGTACGGCGGTTCCGACTACGGCCAGGGAATCCCTCCGGGGCCATACCGCATCGAAGTCCAGACGCACCTCGATTCGTTCGAGGTCAGCCAGGACGACGCCTGGCTCACGCTCAATTGATGCGATCCGCTCCAGTTCAGAGTTCGATGACGCCGGCGACGAGTTTCCAGTATGCCGGCGGATCGTCTGCTCCCCAATCTTGCGGCTTGTGGGGCATGCTCAGACTCATTGTGAGGAGGCAAGACTTGGACGGTTCATGGCCCGCCGTTAGTCTCTCACAGAACGCTGGATCCGTGATAGGGAGGTCCAGTATCCGTCCGCCTGGCGAGACGGTCCCTCTCCAATTGTGCTTGTCGGTTGTCTCGCTTCTTGTGTCCCGGATGGTGAAGTTATCGACACGAATGAGCTGGAGCGTTGTTCGTTCCTCAAACGCCTTTACCCTCATTTCATCGAGGGTCACGTATTTCCAGGCGTTGTGAAGGATGTAGTATGGACGTTCCGCATGCTTCAGAACATCCTTCACGTTTGCTTGACCGTGCAGGTGCCACTGTCCGGGCAGGATTGTTCTGTTCTCGCTTTCGAAGCCGAAGTCCGGACCGGTTGTGTTCAGAGGGATGTCGAGAATGTCGAGCAACTGCAGTGAGTGCGCGTCGGTCTTCATGTCGATCTTCCGCACACGCCCGTCATCCAGGCTTGTCACGGGACGGACCCACTTGCCCGTTGTGGGTTCAATGCCTGCAATGCACCAATCCTGGTTCTTCCAGGAGTTGGCCAGGACTATGATCCGAGTGAGGCTCACAGATGAACGACCTCCACATCGCCCCAGTGTCTCTGAACGTACTCCGCGACGAGTCGGCGATGACAATGCTCTGGAGTGTCTTCGCTACATAACAGGCAATCGCCGTCGCGAAGCGCCTTGGCGAGGGTTTCTGCTATCCGCCGCGTTTCCATCAGTTCTTTGAACCTGCGTTCGTATTCGCTCCACTGGCCTTTCTCTTTCACGAGGGCATCGAGGATATCTTGCGTTGGCGCCAGTTCTGGAAGGTGCACATAGTCGATTCGGCTGATGGCCTTGAGAAAGAACTCCAAGTCTCGCGCCTTCGCGAAACCGGCGATTTGCGATGTGTTGTTCAACCGCACATCCACCACACGGCGTACCTTTGCTTCTTTGAGCCGCGTGAAGAAGTTCTCCGCCGACTTCTTTGTGAATCCGATCGTGAAGAGTCTCATACTCCCGCCGGGATTCTCCTGTATGCAATCCGTTCCGCCTGGATACCGTATGCCCTTTCGATGAGACCAGACATGGAGGTCATGTTTCCAAACAGCTCCGGCTGCAGTTTGTGCAATCGGATGAGTCTTTGCTCCGTCTGCTCGTGGGATTCCAGGCTGCCATCTCCGAGGATGTGGCTAATCCTCAGGCCGGGGCAGAGTCCCTTCAGTTCTGGGCACACCAATATGGTTCGATGGCAACCCAGCGGGTCGGCTTCCGAGCACAGCAGTGCAATGGTAGACCGTTCGACGGCCTTGATCACGCGACTCAGACCATTCCGGAAGGCAGGCAGGTTTTTGATTGCGTCGTACTTCGCCTGACCGCCTACATAACAACTTTCTTCAGCTCGGCGGGCTCCAAGCTCCCCGCCAAGGAATACGTATTCGATCCTGGCGTCGTGCAACTTCCGCTGTATCAGCTCCCGGTTGAATTGCGGCGAGTGCACACTGTATGGGTTCGACCGGACATCGGCCACCACCGTGATGTTGTGCATCGTGAGCAGGCCGATGACGTGTTCCACCGTGTGATTGGAATGCCCAACTGTGAACAGTTCTCTCATGGCAATACTCCCAACAGATGGCAGTATATCGCCCCAGCCTTGAAGAGTCAACGGCAATCATCCAACACGGCCTTCGCTCAGCTCAGCAGGCCGTAGTCCGTCAGGGTTTGCTTCAGCGCGGCCTTCTTGGCGGGCTCCAGTGCGGTCATCGGAAGACGCAGCTCGTCGGAGCACATGTCCAGGAGGGCCATCGCGGCCTTGATCGGGATCGGGTTGGTTGCCAGGGTCAGCATGTTCTTGCTCAGCGCGAAGAGCTTGCGATGCCACTGGCGGGCCTTGACGAGATCGCCTTCGAGGATCAGATCGGTCATGGCCTTGACGTCCGCCGGGACGATGTTCGCGACGACGCTGATGACGCCCTTGCCGCCGATGGAGGCCAGGGGCAGGGTTAGGGAATCGTCGCCCGAGAGGATCGTGATGTCGCATCGCATGGCGATCTCGCTGGCCTGGTCGAGACTGCCTGTGGCTTCCTTGATGCCGACGACGTTGTCGAGATCGTTGAGCCTGGCGACCGTCTCGGGGGTCAGGCCCGCGCCGCAGCGGCCGGGGATGTTGTAGAGCACCATCGGCAGATCGACCTCGTCGGCAATTGCCTTGAAGTGCTGATAGAAGCCTTCCTGTGTGGGCTTGTTGTAGTAGGGGCACACCTGGAGCGTGGCGTCGGCGCCGACCTTCTTCGCGAAGGCGGTCAGCTCGACGGCCTCGGCAGTGCTGTTGGAGCCGGTGCCTGCGATGACCGGCGTGGCGCCCGCCACTCGCTTGACGACTCGCTCGATGACCTGCTTGTGCTCCTCATGGCTGAGGGTGGGGGATTCCCCCGTCGTGCCGACCGGGACGATGGCGTCGATGCCATTGTCCACCTGGAAATCGACCAGCTCATCGAGTGTCTCGAAATCGACCTTGCCGTCATGGAAGGGTGTGACCAGCGCCACCATGGCCCCTGTGAACATTACACATCTCCTGATTTACGATTTGCGATTTACTATTTGAGTGTCCAGGCCGGATGCGGTCTTGCGAGAGGATCGTTGCCTCAGCCCGCCTCGTGTTTCACGCCTCACAGGGCCCGTGCTTTTCGATCAGCTTGATCATCTCCCGGGTCGCCTTCTTCATCCCGACGAGCACCGCGCGAGAGACGATGCTGTGCCCGATGTTGAACTCGCACAGCCCCTCAATCCTCGCGACGGGCGCGATGTTGCGATAGGTCAGGCCGTGCCCGGCGTGGACGATCAGCCCTTTCGCGATCGCGATGTCCCGCCCGGCCTCCAGTTGCAGCACCTGCATCCTGGCGGCTTTCTCGGTCCTGGCGTTGGCGTACATGCCCGTGTGCAGCTCGACCGCGTCGCAGCCGGTCTCGGCGGAGGCGATGATCTGCTCGCGGTCGGGTGTGATGAACGTGCTGACCGTGATGCCCTTCTTGTGCATTCGTTTGACCACCGCAGCCAGGCGGCGCTTGTACCGGACGCAGTCGAGACCGCCCTCGGTGGTCAGCTCCGCCCGATTCTCCGGCACGATCGTGACCTGGTCCGGCCCGACCTCCTCGGCGATCTTCACGATGGGCTCGGCCAACGACATCTCCAGGTTGAACTTGCAGGAGACGGTCTCCTGGAGCACCCAGACGTCCCGGTCGTTGATGTGCCTGCGATCCTGGCGGAGGTGCACGGTGATCCCGTTGGCGCCGGCCAGCTCGCATTCGACGGCCGCCCACGCGGGGTCCGGCTCGTCCGCACGCCTGGCCTGACGGATTGTAGCGACATGGTCTATATTGACATTCAGAACAGCCATTGGTCAGCCCTCTTGAAATCGGATGAATTGTAACAGCGGACCGATCTACATCAAGAGAATAGCCGGACAAAATCCTGCTGTCGTCATTCCATGAAGGAATCCAGGTTGCCATACACCTGGGCGGCCAGCATGAAGATCATGTAGGCCATCACGCCCATGATGATGAAGTAGATCAGGATCGGGAACCATCGTGCGAACTCGCTGAAATAGAGGTCCGACCGATTCGCGGAAATCTCGGCGATCTTGTCTACCGTCTTGTCGAGCTCGCCGGTCTCCTCGCCGATCTGCCAGAGGTGTCGGTACTCGGTGGCCAGGCGGGGGGAGAGCCCGTCATAGGCGGTGCCGCCGCCGCGGATGGTGGCGATGGACCCGCGAAAGAGCCTTGCGATAGCCTCGTTGCCCACTGCCTGGGTGGCCCGCTCGACGCTTTCGGCGATGGGTACGCCTGCTTTGTAGAGCATGCCGAACGCTCTCATGTAGCGGCTGACGCAGAGTTGGTAGATTGCCCCTCCCAGGAGCGGGATTCGCAGGGCCAGGTAGTCCATCGGCAGTCGCAGCAGGCGTGTCGTTTCCGGCCGATACACCCGGACCGCGACGATCGCCAGCAGGATGTAGATCCAGATGACGGTGAGCACGACCGATTGCATGTACTGGCCGAACCCGATGGCGCCCATGATCAGCCGGGGCAAGGGGAATATGAAGGCCGCGGCGTTCAGGATGAGAAACGGGTACGCCAGGCCCGAGAGCATGCGTACGACGATTCGCTGGACGAATTCGTGCCATTCGGACAGCATCTTGCACGATTCGCCGAGCGAGCCGGAGGTCTCCGCCGCCTGGATGAGCATGCGGTCCAGGGTGGGGAACACATGGCGGTGCATGTCCATCGCTTCCGCCAGGGTCGAGCCTTTCGAGACCGTCTCGCGAATCTTGGAGAAGACGCGTTTGATGTAGCCTGTGCGGCCTTCGATCACGATGTCGAGGGAGCGGATGATGGGGACCCCGGCATCCAGCATGACCGACAAATCGTAGTAGGCCCGCGCCAACCGGTTTCGTGCGCTCATGAGTGTCTGCTCCGCCTAACCTGAAGTCCTTGGGCTTGAGACCGGCTCGGCGAGCGATCCCCTCTTGCCTGTCCCGGCAGCCTCCCTTAGTATAACGGGTCCTGCGACCGATGCAACGAGGAGAAATCGTTGGAGGTGGCAAATGGATGACGACCACCGGAAGAAGGGCATGTCAGGACTGCTGCGCCGGGTCCGGCGGGCGGACCGCTTCCGTCTGAGCTGGCCGACGCGGATCACTCTCATGCGGATCGTGCTGATCGCGCCGTTCGTCGGGTGCATGCTCAATACCCACGATCCCGAGTTCGGCCAGGCGACCCAGAGACTACTGCGCTATGCCGCCGTGGCGCTGTTCTTCCTCATGGCGATCAGCGACGCGGTCGACGGTTACTGGGCGCGGAGCCGCAAGCAGATCACCAAGCTGGGCACCTTTCTCGATCCGCTGGCCGACAAGCTGCTGATGACATGCGCGTCCCTCCTGCTGGTCTCCGAACAGGGCCACGTGGATGGCTGGCGGTTGCCCTCGATGGTCGTGGTCCTGATCATCGGCAAAGACCTTCTCATCACACTGGGTTTCGTCATCCTGTACCTGATTACATCCCAGCTCCACATCGTGCCGGTGCGCGCGGGCAAACTGGCGACGGCGCTTCAACTGAGCATGGTGATCGCGGTGCTGGCGGCGCCGGAACTGGCGGCGGTCATCCCGGGCTATCGGTGGTTTGTTCGCGTGCTCTGGTGGTCCGCGGCGGGCATGGCGGTTCTGGCGGCCCTCATTTACATCCGCAACGGGACCCGCTATATTGAGCAGTATGAGCGGGCCCAGACGACAGGTTCCGGTCATTAGCTGTTGCGCCGAGGGCTGCTGCGCAATGTACAGGCAGAGGTCCCGGCGGTCGAACGGGTCCGGTTTTTGTGGATGTCAAGAATGTCAGAACCAACTGGAACACAAGGGTTTAGCGATATTCCGGAGGTGCTCGAAGACCTCCGACAAGGCAAGATGGTCGTCCTGGTGGACGCGGAGGACCGCGAAAACGAAGGCGACCTGCTGTGCGCCGCAGAGAAGGTCACGCCGGCGATCATCAACTTCATGGCGAAGTTCGGTCGGGGGCTCATCTGTCTGCCCCTGCCGGCGGAGAAATGCGATTCCCTGGGTCTGTACCCCCAGACGATGGAGAACACGGCCCGTCTCGGGACCGCCTTCACGGTGAGTGTGGACGCGGCTGAGGGGATCACGACCGGGATCAGTGCCGCCGATCGGGCGCACACGGTCCACGTCGCCATCGCCCAGAACGCCCGGCCCCGCGACCTGGCCCGACCGGGCCACGTCTTTCCGCTGCGGGCCCGCGACGGCGGCGTCCTCGTCCGCGCCGGTCAGACGGAAGGGGGCGTCGATCTGGTCCGCCTGGCGGGCATGCAGCCGGCCGCGGTCATCTGCGAGATCATGAACGACGATGGGTCGATGGCCCGCGTGCCGGAACTGCTGGAGTTCTGCGCCCGCCACGGGTTGAAGATCACCTCCATCGCCAAGCTCGTCGAGCACCGCCTTCAGCGGGAGAGCCAGGTCAAACGGGTCGAGTGCGTCTCGCTGCCCACCGACTACGGCGACTTCAAGCTGATCGCCTACGAGAGCGTCACGTCGCCCGAGCCGCACCTGGCCTTGTGCAAAGGCGGCGTGGGAGACCTCGACGCGACCGGCCGGCCCATCGAGCACGAGGACCCCGTCCTGATCCGGGTCCATTCCGAGTGCATGACGGGCGACCTGTTCCATTCCCAGCGGTGCGAGTGCGGCTACCAGCTCATCACCGCCATGCAGATGATCGAAAAGCTGGGCAAGGGGGCCGTCATCTACCTCCGCCAGGAGGGTCGGGGGATCGGCCTGTCGAACAAGCTCCACGCCTACAAGCTCCAGGAGCAGGGCCTGGACACGGTGGACGCCAACCTCAAGCTCGGTTTCCTGGCCGACCGCCGCGATTACGGCATCGGGGCGCAGATCTGTCGCGACCTGGGCCTGCGGAACGTGCGCATCCTGACCAACAACCCCAAGAAGATCAGCCGGCTCGAAGTGTACGGGATCAAGGTGGTCGAACAGATCCCGCTGCGAGCCCAGCCCGGCGAGCACAACATCAACTACCTGCGGACCAAGAAACGCCGGCTCGGACACATCCTGGGCGAGGATCTGTAGATGGATTGGCGATCTGGAATCTGCTGTTTTGCGATGGCCTGCCTGTTCTCGTGCAGCGGCTGCGAGACGTCGCCGAAGACGTCGGCGTCGTCACCGCCGACCGCCGAACCGGCGTCCCCAGGGGCCGACCAACCGCCGGCGGCGGTTCCGGCCGGATTCGGCCCCGCCAAGATCGACATTCTGCCGCTGAGCGAGATTCGCGGCGCCGCCGGCATCGGCCAGGACGCCGAGCTGACGGTCTATCTCGTCCTGCTGGACGCCTTCGGATGCTCGATCAAGTCGCCTTGTGCGCTGCGGTTCGAGGTGTACGAGTACGTCCGTCGCTCGGCGCAGCCCAAGGGCCAGCGACTGGCGATCTGGCCGGACTTCGATCTGACCCAACCCGCCGTCAACCACGGATTCTGGCGGCCCCTCCTGCGGGCGTACGAGTTCCGACTCGGCCTGCGGGCCAATCGCAACCAGACCTACATCGTGGAAGCCACCTACCTGGGCCCGGACGGGAAGCGACTGTCCGGCGAGTGCGCCATCCGGGCTGGACAGTAACAGACCGATTCGCTCCGGACCAACAGGCGGAAGTTATCGGTCTGAGCGGGAATTCTCTTGAGGGACAGCCTGGTGCTGTGGTATAAAACAGGGTGAATGACCTGCTCTTTTTCAGGCCCCATACGGAGTGCTGGGTGTGTTCGGAGGATCGGTATGGTTCTGGAAAGGAAGGGGATCCCAGAAGGTGCGGTTCCGGATCGCAGAGGAGTCGTTTCCGGCAGCCATCCGTTCCCAATCGACATCAGTCACAAGACATAATCTCCTGGTACGAAAGTCCTATAGCTCTGGGGGAAATCTGCCGAAGACGGGATAGGCAGAGGTCGCCCGGATTGTACAGATGCAGCAGACGTTGGGCGTGGCCAAGGGCCGGTTGACGGCCTGTGGCGGGTAGTCGTGGCAACCAAGGGACATGTGGGTAGAAGGAGGATTGTCATGTATCGAAAGTCAGTGCTTTGGCTCGCTGTGATCGGTGCATTCTTGACGGCCGGTGTGGCGGGCGCAGACCAGTTCATCGTCAAGATCAACTTCCAGTTGGAGACCGCCGCGGTCCCTGACGGATACCTGATGGACTGCGGTGAGATGTACGGCGACCGAGGCAACGGCTATTCCTATGGCTGGAGCGCCCTGGCCACCTCCGACGACCGGGAACGCAACGCCAACAACGATCAGCGGTATGACACGCTGGTCCATTTCTCCAAGGGTTCCGACAAGACGTGGGAGATCGCGGTGCCAGAGGGCGATTACGATCTGTTCTTCGTCTGCGGCGATGCGAGCAACACCGACCAGACGAATACGCTGGATGTCGAGGGCGTGATCTTCACGGACCCGGACGGCCAGGACAACTTCGACGAGTACTCCGGGCGGGTCACCGTGACCGACGGTCGCCTGACGATCAAGCCGGCCACGGGCGCCAGCAACGCGAAGATCTGTTTCATCGACATCATCCAGTACCTGCCGCCCAATCAGGCACAGAAGCCGGTGCCCGAAAACGGCGCCGCCGACGTTGCCAGGGACGTCGTCCTGGCCTGGACTGCAGGGGCCGGCGCCGGCAAGCACAATGTGTACCTCGGGACGGACCTCGACGATGTGAACGACGCCACCGTTGCGAACGACCTGGGCACGCTGGTGAGCACAGGCCAGGCGGACGCGGCGTACGAGTCCCCGAGCGTTCTGGCCTGGGGCCAGACCTACTACTGGCGGATCGACGAGGTCAATGCGACCGACAGCACGGTCAGCAAGGGCGAACTCTGGACGTTCACCGTCGAGACGTACGGCTACCCGATCACGGGCATCACCGCCACCGCCTCCGGCTCCCGGTTGGGCATGGGGCCGGAGAAGACGATCGATCGATCCGGGCTCGCCAACGATCAGCACTCCATGGCGCCCGAGGGGATGTGGGTCAGCGCAGGGACGTTGCCGAACTGGATTCAGTATGAGTTCGACCAGGTTTACAAGCTGCAAGAACTGTGGGTCTGGAACTCGAACATGTTGTTGGAGACCATCGCGGGGTACGGCGCCAAGGACGTGACGATCGAGTATTCGCTCGACGGCGCTGCGTGGGAAACGCTGGCGGACGCGCCCGAGTTCGCCCAGGCGCCGAGCACGGACACGTATGTCCACAACACGACCGTCGATCTCGGCGGGGTGTGGGCGAAGTATGTGAAGCTGAACATCAACGCCACCTGGGGCGGCGGTCCCAACGCCAGCTTGAGCGAGGTCCGCTTCTACTACATTCCCGTCGCGGCGTTCTATCCCGATCCGACGGATGGAGCGACGGACGTGGACCTGGAGGCGTCGCTGAACTGGCGGCCGGGGCGAGAAGCCGGTTCGCACAAGGTGTACTTCGACAGCGACGCCGGCGCGGTGGCCGCGGGAACCGTGGCCGCCAAGACGGTCGCTGATCACCGCTTCAGCCCGACAGGGATGTTGTTCGGGACCACCTACTACTGGAGAGTCGATGAGGTCAACGAGGCCATGGACCCGAGTCCCCATGAAGGGTCCGTCTGGAGCTTCACGACCCGGGAGTATGAGTCGATCGACGACTTCGAGGCCTACAACGATACGGATAACTGCCTCTACGACTCCTGGATCGACGGCTACACCGACCACCAGAGCAATTCGTTCGTCGGGTACATGGACTCCTTCCGAGGGACCTTTGGCGAGACGACCATCGTCTACGACGGCGGTCAGTCCATGCCGTTCGAGTACAACAATGGCGACACGCCGTACTTCAGCGAAGCCTACCGCGAGTTCTCGCCGACGCGCGACTGGAGCATCGCCGGCGCGGATACGCTCCTCGTGAACGTCCGCGGTGACGCCCCCGGGTTCGCCGAGATGGGCGACGGCAGCATCGTGATGGGCGGCATCGGCTCGGACATCTGGAATGCGTCGGATCAGTTCCACTTCGCCTTCAAGCAGCTCAGTGGCAACGGCACGATCATCGCCAAGGTCGAGAGCCTGACCCGGGCCAATGAGTGGACCAAGGTCGGCCTCATGGTCCGCGAGAGCGTGGACCCTGCGGCCCGCTACGCCGCAGTCTACATCACGCCGGACTATGGCGTTCGCTATCAGGCGAGGCTGACCAATGCCGGAACCGCAGTCAGCGACAGCGCGGTGGCCACACCCGAGCAGATCGCCATGAAGGCCCCCGTCTGGTTGAAGCTGGAACGCTCCGGCAATAACTTCAATGCCTACTACTCCGCCGATGGCGCCACCTGGACGGCCATGGTCTGGAACCCGCAGTCGATCACCCTGAGCGGCACGATCTGCATCGGTCTGGCCGTGACCAGCCACAACACGGCCGATGCCACGGCCGCCAGGTTCTCCAGCGTCACGGTGACCGGCGCCACGGGCGCCTGGCAGACCGCCCAGATCGGGGTCGCGCAGCCGACCAGCACGCCCGACACGCTCTATGTCGTGGTCCAGGACAATTCCGGCAAGAGCAAGGTGGTCGCTCATCCCGACCCGATGGTGACGGTGACGCCGAGCTGGCAGCAGTGGAAGATCCCGTTGAGCGAGTTCACTGCCGCCGGGGTCAAGCTCACCAAGGTTCAGAAGCTGTACATCGGTACGGGCAATCGGGCGAATCCGACCAAGGGCGGCGCCGGGCACCTCTACATCGACGGCATCGGCTTCGGCCATCCGGTAGCGGATGAGTAGCCTGTTGAAGAAGGCGGTGGAGTCTCCGCCTGCCTGATGGAGTCCAATCCCCGTGGCCCCGACGACAAACGCCGGGGCCACGGCGTTTTCTGGGGGCACCGTGGGTTGCCATTCCCGCGGAAGCGGCAATCCACTCTCCAGAATGGCGTCTGATCCCGATGTTCCTGGATTCCTGCCTCTGCAGAAATGACAGCGTCCGCGCGGCGCCTCGTCGTTCTGCGAGAGGACGCAGGAAGGTCACACGCCCGAAAATGTGATTTCACAGTGAATCCTTTTGAAGGAGGGCTTATCGATATGGCATAAGGGGCAGTGGATTATCTGCTTGTTATCATCCCCGGATGCGGAGTGGGGCGCTGTGTAGCGGAGGGCTGGCGTGGGGCTGGAACGAAAGGGAATCTGGAAGGGCCTGGGTTCCAGACCAAGGTGGAGGGCGCCTGCCCACTGTTCAGTATCCACAGGAGTCACGAGTCGCAGTCCCTCATAGGGAGACCCTGTCGCAGAAGGGATGTTTGTCAAGGAACGCCCGGCACGCGGTGGCTGCCGGCACGGCACAGGCCCAGACCGTCGCTGCGCACAGCTACGCTCCGTCGGGGATGAAGTACTCGACGACGTACTACTGGCGAGTGGACGAGGTGAATGAGGCGGCGCGGATCCCGCTTTTTGCTGTTGACGTTGTGTCCCTGCGAGGGTATCTTCCGAGGTGCTTGCATCAATCAGGTCTGATAGCCACAGGAGAATCTGGTTGGACCATGGCGAAGGTTACGCTAAAGCGAATCGCGGCGGAGGTCGGCTTCTCGGAGGCCACCGTATCGAGGGTGTTGCGGGGTCACGGTCGTCGCTACAGGATCCGGCCGGAGACGGAACAAGCGGTGTTCAATGCCGCTCGATGCCTGGGCTACACGCACGGCCTGAGCGTTTTCAAGCCCAACCCTTTGCGGACGCGGACCTTGGGATTGTTGATCCCGGACCTGTCCCACCATTTTCTGGGGGAACTGGCCCGCACGATCGTGGTGAAAGCGGGGGCGTCGGGACTGGCGGTGATGGTCTGCGACACGCTGGAGGACACGGAAACCGAGATCCAGCGGATCGAGCAGTTGCTCAATCAGGACGTCGATGGCCTGCTCATCCTGCCGGTAGGACGGCAGTGGGACCATATTCGGCGACTGTCCCATCGGGGCACGCCCATGGTCGTCGTCGACCGGATCATGCCGGACGTCGAGTGCCATTGCGTCGGTGTGGACAACTACGGAGGTGCCTACGAAGCGGTCGAGCACCTGATCCAGGCCGGCCACCAGCGGATCGGCTGTATCCAGCGCCTACCGCATTCCTGGATCAACGACGAGCGCGTCCGCGGATACCGTGATGCGCACGCCAACCACGGAATCCCGGTCGACGAGCGATTGATCGTGGGGGATCTCTATGGGCAGCGCAACGGCTACCTGGAGACCAAGCGCCTCCTGCAGATCAGCCCGCCCCCCACGGCGATCTTCGCCCTCAGTCACCTCGTGACGCTCGGGGTCCTCCGGGCCCTCCGCGAGCACCGTCTGGCTATCCCCGCCCAGATGGCCCTGGTCGGCTTCGACGACCTGCCCAACGTGGATCACTTCGAGTGCCCGGTGACGACGGTCCGCCAGCCGATCGAAGAGATGGCGTCCCTGGCGGTCAGCCTGCTCCTGGAACAGATCGAATCCGAGGGCGGCGTCCACCCTGTGATGATCAAGCTGCCGACCGAGCTGGTTCGCCGCCGGTCGGTGTAGGGACCCGTCTGATCCGCCTCGCGCGTCACCGTGTGCCGAGGCAGTAGCTGGTCAGGGGAGACAGGCGATTTGTGTGCCCCATCGTGTGCTGTGTCACGTCGTTGCGACAGAGCGGGTCCATCGCGTAACCAACCGACGAGAAGAGCATTGCGAGATTCCTGTTCATGGCGAAACGCTTCCTGTGACGAACATGCTCCGTGCTTCACGACGCGGGTCTGGAGGGTCGCAAAACCCCATCCTCCATTTCGAGAATCCGATCGAAGACGTCCAATGCCCGCTGATCGTGCGTCACGACAATGACGCCGGCCTTCTGCTCATGCGCGACCATCCGGAATAGCTCCATCACCTGGCGTCCACGATGGCCGTCGAGAGCGGCGGTGGGCTCATCGGCCAGGATCAGGCTGGGGTTGTTCGCCAGTGCCCGGGCCACCGCTACGCGCTGCTGCTGGCCGCCGGAAAGCGTGGAGGGCAGATTGTGCGAACGGTCGGCGACACCCAGATAATCCAGCAGTTCGAGAGCCCGTTTTCGGGCTTTTCGCGGAGGGGCGTCATTGATCTCCATCGCCACCTGCACGTTCTCGATAGCGTTGAGGAAGGGAATGAGGTTCGCCTTCTGGAATACGAATCCCAGGTGTTCTCGGCGAAACGCGCGAATGTCAACCAGCGCCCTGGGCCCGCTTATCACCGGGCAGCCGCTGATGCTGATCTTGCCGGACGTGGGCGGGTTGATCAGGCCGATGGCGGTCAGCAGGGTCGATTTTCCCGCGCCGCTCGGCCCGAGCAGGACCACGACTTCGCCTCGTCGGACCTGGAACGAGACCTCGCGCATGGCCACCACCTCGGTATTGCCCCGCCCATAGATCTTCGTGAGCGACTGGGCCTCCACCGAAGGAGCGTCGGATCGGATGACCGTCCTCATGACAGCACCTCATTGGGCCGAATGGACATTGCTTTCCAGATGCCCAGAAGGCTGGAGCTGACGGAGATCGCCAGAACGACAACCGCCAGTTGCACCAGGTTTTCACTGGTGATGGCCACGCGCCGCGGGAAGAACGGGAAGACCCACTGGCCGATACAGTAGGCCAGGCCGTAGCCCATTACGCCGAGCAGAAGGGCCTGCTGCAAAATCAGCGAGACGATGACTCGGTTCCATGCGCCCATCAGCTTGAGCATGGCGACGTCATGGACCTTGTCCAGAGTGAGGGTATAGAGGATGAGCGCCATGATGATGGCGGAAATGACCACCAGCAGCCTGTGGAACAGGCCAAGCTGCCTGCGGTTACGCTCGATGGCCTTGAGCAGCAGGTCGCGTTGCACATCATTCGTGTAGACCGTGACGTCGCTCCAGGCGGAGACGGTCCTCATCACGCGTCCGGGATCGACCCCCGGCGTCACGTTCACCATGATCGCGCTGACATTTTGCGTACCGAGGGCTGGAAGCGCCGAGGCGGGACCCGCCGCTCGCTCCAGCAAGAAGGGCTGCGTGTTCCCCAAGTCCTGTTTCGTCAGCCGTGAGCGTCTCGCTTCCCGCTCGATGCGGATCGCCTCGCCCGGCGAATCGTACTGGATGGAGATCGAATCGGGGATCGTGAAGAAGGCACTCCCATCGCCGCTTTGGCCGACCATGCCGGTCGTAATCCCGACGACGGTGTAAATGTCCTTGCCCAAGGGAATGCGATCGTCCGGATGCAGACCCAGGCTGCGGTCGGCAAGCACTTCATGATGCGACTGCCTCAGCGGCCGCCCGGCGAGCAGAGGCAGCACGCTCCCATCATCTCCGGGCCAGGCCAATCCCTGGACGACGATACGCAGGGGCCTGCCTTGGTACTCACGCTGGATGGTGTGTGACACGAAGGCCCTCGCGTGAGCGACGCCGGTGACGGCATAGACGCGATCTTCGAGACTCCGCGGAATGCGGGAGATTTCCGCAAACGGTCCGCGCGTGCCTCGCTGCACGATCCAGAGGTCGGCCCTTGTCCGTTCGAGGAAGCTCAGCGCGTCCTCGCTCAGCCCCTGGTAGATTCCCGCCATGCCCATGACGATCATGAGCAGCAGGCCGATGCCCACGGCGGTGAGCAGGAAGCGGCACATTTTATGCCGGATGTCTCGGATCGCCAGATTCATTGTGCCACCACCACCCGGCGACCCGGCTGAAGCTTCTTGGTTTGGGCTTCATTCGCCAAGATGACTGTATCGCCTTCAGCAAGCCCCTTGGTGACTTCGACAAATCCTCTGCCCGTCATGCCGAGTTCGAGGTTTCGCCATCGCGCCTTGCCCGTCTCCGTCACCAGGACTCCAGGCTGGCCATTGCGCCAACGGACCATCTTTCCGGGGATCCGGACCACATCATCTTTCTGGCCGGTTATGACGAACACTTCCGCCCGCTGCCCGACCGCCCATCCCGTCGGCAACTGATCGGGCGCCACATCCACCAGGAACTCACGGGTCTCGCGGTCCACCTCGCGGCTGATCCGGATGATGGAACCACCATAGTCCCTTCCCGGTTCTGAGCGAAAAACGATCCTTGCCGTCTGGCCGGACTGCAAAGCGGCCCAGAAGGACTCGTCGATCCATGCGGAGACCCAGAGGTCCTTCGTGGAGATCAGTTGGAACACGCTGGCTCCGGGAACGACGATGTCCCCCAGATCGCGGTCTCGCCGGGTGATCAATCCATCAAAGGGGCTGCAAATGCTCGTGTCGGCCAGCTTGGCGTTCTGGTAATCCAGGGTTCGTTCGGCTGCCACAATCAGTCGCTGGGCTTCCGCTACGGCGGCAACGGCTCTGGCCTCCTCGGCCTCGGCCACCTGCAGGAGTTCCCGCTCTTGTCCAACTCCGACTCCGACGCGATCTGCTTGGCCTGAAGCTGGGACTGGCGGTCGTACTCGCGCCGCGCCTGGGCGACCACAGCCTCCGCGCGTTTCTGCTCGGCCCTGGCGCAGTCGTGGGTCGCCTCCGCCGCTTCCAGGTTGGCCTTGGCAATGGCCTGTTGCTCTCGCAGGTCGGAATCGTCGAGGCGCGCCAGAAGCTGCCCTTGGACGACTTCGTCATTCTGGTCCACCGTCAATTCCACGATGCGGCCTTGGATTTCCGGACCGAGCGTCGCCTTGGTGTGCGCCGTCAAGGTTCCAGTGCCCATTACTTCCGCTTCGACGGGGCCTCGCTTGACGGTGAGGGCCGATACCGTGACCGGCGACAGCCTGACGCGGTAGAAGACAACAGCGAGGACCGCCCCGACAACAACAAAGCGGAGCGTGTAACTCAGATATCTTCTCATGGGCTCGCATCACTCCAACGCATTCTGATGAGATGATTCTATCTCGCGGCTGACCAGGGTGATCCGGGCGTGCCCGCCTGCGAGGCCCGCGGGCGCTCGTCGAAGGGAGGCAGCTTGCCGCTGTGGACGTCGTACAGGCGTTTGTGCGTCGCCTTGGCGGCCTCGACCATCTCGGGATACGGCCGGTTCGTGACATCGAGGAATCCGATGTTGTAGTTCTCCCCGTCCATGCGTCCCAGGACCGGCTGGTCGCTCCACTGGAACCAGTGCGCTCCGACGAAGCCCGGCAGGGCGGCCGCCTGCTCGACATAGTAGCGGTATCCCTTGGCCCGCTCGACCTGGTTGGCGGTCTGGACGAGTCCGGCGCCGAGCCCGTCGGCGGGCACCCCGAAGTGGAACTCCCCGATCAGCAAAGGCCGCCCGGCGGCCTCGTACAGGGCCTTCAGTTGCCTCGTCGGCTCGTACTCGTAGATGTTGACGCTGCACACGTCGAACATCCGGCCCATCCGTCGGATGGCGGGCGCGGGCGATCCGCCGAAGCGGATGCCGAGATTTAGATGATTCGGGTCGTGTTTCTTGATCGCCTCGCCCATGAGCGTCAGGTACTTCTCGAACATGGCGTGGACGAATGCCTCGCGCCGCCTGGGGCTGTCGCTCTGGGCGAGGTACTCCGTGAGCCTTCGCCGCGTGGCGGTCTCCGGTCCTTTGAGGAACATGTCCACCAGCTCGCTCTCGCGGCCCTCCCAGGGGGGCTCGTTGCCGAGGAAGTAGCCCAGCAGCAAGGGATCGTTGCGGTACTGGGCGCACTGGCCGGCCGCGGTCTGATCGATGCTCTGGGCCAACTCGTCCGAGTACACGTCGGGCATCCCGAGGTAATACGGGTCCATTCGCGGCGTGCGGAGCGACACGACGTAGACCTTCCGCTGCCCGTCCTCGGACGCCCTTAGCGACGACCAGTTGCCGACCGTGTTCATCCCCCATGCGTCCATCCGCTGATGGATGAGCGTCGTGCCGGCAGCGTCCTGTCCTCCTCGACTGCGCCCCGCGCTGATGCAATCCGAACCGGTGGAGAGGAACAGGTGCCCGTGCGGGTCCACGAACCACCAGCGGCCGTCGATCTGCTCGACGCGGAAGAAGCCGGTTGCTTTGGCCTGTGTGCTCTTGTATCCGCCGTACTCGCAGTAGCCGAACTCGCCGCTGCCGGCGAGGGACTTCTGCTCCTCGGCCAGCTCCCTCTCCAGTTGCTCGCGGCTGTGGATCTTGTGCGGCCAGTCTGCGTGCGCCCACTGCCCGAACTCGTCCACCACCGGCTGCTTCTCCAGGAACTCCGAGCCCGCGTCCTCTTTGGACAGGTGGATCTCGCGGATCTCCAGCGACGCGCCGTCAAGCGGATAGTCCATCGTGACGCCAAGCGACTCGACGTTCTTCAGATCGCCGAACGGGCCCCAGACTCCCATCCAGAACGAGCCGGCCCGACGGTTGTTCGTCGAAGCCAGGTCCATGCCGCGCTGGTCCTTGCCCTTGAAGTACTGCAGCGGGATGGAGGCCCGCAGCCAGACGTTCTGCCCGAAGGGCTGGAGCATCAGGCGGCGCTTGCCCTCGGTCGTATAGACCCACACGGAGAACCGCTGGGGCGACGTGGTCCTCATCTCCAGGACCAGGAAGGCGAAGTCCGACCAGTCCGACGGCAGCTCGCCCGACAGCTCCTGCAGAAGCCACTTGTGCTCCGAGACCCGTTCCTCGAACGCGACCTTCAACGGCTTCTCCATGGCCCAGGTCGTCCCGCACAGAAGGGTCAGCACGAACACGATCGGAATTCCTCGCAGCGTTCTCATAGCACCTCCCGATATTGTCACGTGGTTGCGGCGAAACCTCGGCGGCCCGCCGACGGCGATTCCAGGGGATCGCAACGAACACAGGCCGATTGTACAGAGGAGTGCCGGGCTGTGCAACCGCGCCCGGCGCGATGGCCCGGGTCAGGGCGCACGGCCATACTCGCGGCCTCCCATGAAGTGACGAGGCGCGGGCCGGACTCTGTCATTCGTGCGAACTTGGAGCGGCCTTCGGCCGCAACCAAAAAATGGACTCACGCAGAGACGCGGAGACGCAGAGAGGAGCAAGAAAGAACGCATCTTGAACTCTGCGTCCCTGCGTCTCTGCGTGAAATACAATTCCTTTCGTTTCCAGCACTTGTATCATCCTCGTTCAAAATGCTTGCTAAGAAAGCAAGATCTTGCGCCTTTGCAGTGCAGGAATCCAGGAGCCGAGGGACTGGGCGCAACCGAGAGAGTGGATTCCCGCGTTCGCGGGAATGACAATCGAGGGTCTCTGTGAACGCCGATTGCACGCGCCCGAGAACGGTCGTGGACCCCCGAAGCGCCCTTCTATGTCTCTTGGCGGGCTCGACTATTGCGCCTCGACGCCCGCGAGGGCCTCGCCTTTGCCGATCAGCCGAATACTGGGAACTGGAGGAGCGGCCATGCCGTCCCCGAGGTAGAAGCCTGGATGAGGTGGCTTGTTATAGACGACGTTCTGCCATGCAACAGCCAGGCGGTACTGGGGGTCGTGCATCAATGTGTAGATGCGATACTCCGTGGGGATCGTCGTGGTGTACATGCGAAGGGACTTACCGTCGGGGGCGGTCACGAGCATTTCCTCGCGCCAGTCGCCGAGCAGATCGGCTTGCAGATTGGGCCCGCGCCAACCCCAGCGGTCGCCCGTCGAGAACAGACGCTCCTCGGTTGCGGTCTGCCAGTTCCACTTCAGGACGGTCGAGCCGGCAAGCAGCTCTCGCAGCAGGTCGCCGTCCCACCAGATGACGAAGCCGGTGGATCGGGGCGCCCGGCCGATCTCGGCGCCGCCGGCGTTGCGGAGACCGCCGGGACCGCCCCAGGCCTCGAAGCCGCGATGACGCGGGTCGATGTCGGCCGCGACTCCGTTGCTCACGTCGATGCCCGGGCTGTGTTTCCAGATCGCTTCGCCCGTTCGGGCGTCTCGCATGGCCGCGCCGGGACTCTGGAACCGGACCGTGTCGTCCTCGTTCTCGTGGATCGTGAAGACCTCCAGGCCGGGCCGGTCGGGGTACATGTCGCTGAGGTGCATCCCGTCGCCGTGCCGCCAGCCGGTCGAGTAGAGGCCTTTGCCGTCGTCGTCCACGACCATGGCATGGTAGACGATCTCGTCCTTGCCGTCGGCGTCCACGTCGGCGACCGAAAGCGAGTGGCCGCCCATGCCGGAGTAGGGGGAGGCGTCCGAGTAGGGCGGCCGGCTGATTCCCGAGTCGAACACCCAGCGGCTCGTCAGCTCTCCCTCTCGCCAATCCCAGGCGGCCAGCACGGTCCGCCCATACACCCCCCGGCACATGACGACGCTGGGGCGCACGCCGTCCAGGTAGGCGACGCAGGCGAGGAAACGGTCGCAGCGGTTGCCATAGCTGTCGTTGCCGCCGTTGCCGCCGATGCCGCCCCAGCCGTCGATGGGGTCGCGGTTGGCGATGTAATCGACGGTCTTCATCGCGGCCCCGGTGCGTCCGTCGAAGACCGTGAGGTACTCGGGCCCGTCGAGGATTCGGCCATGGGTGCGGTCGCCCGGCTTATTCGTCCGCCAGTCCTTGTCCTTGTCGCCGATGACCGTGCCGACGCCGTCCGTTGTGCCGTCGGCGGTCTTGCAGACCATCTCGGCCCGACCGTCGCCGTCGAGGTCGTAGACCATGAACTGGGTGTAGTGCTCGCCCTCGCGGATGTTGATCCCGAGGTCGATCCGCCAGAGGGGGGCGCCGTCCAGTCGGTAGGCATCGAGGACGGGCCTCCCGGTCATGCCGGCCGAGCCGTTGTCCCGCCCGCGCGAGGTCTGATGCAGGACGATTTCATAGTCGCCGTCGCCGTCCAGATCGCCGACGGAGCAATCGCCAGGCCAGTACTCGGTTATCGGGCGGATCGGGATCTCGATATACGGGCGGTCCCAGGCGGTCGCGGGCTTCGAGGGGGCCAGTTCCCGGCCGTCGAGGACGGGCCGAACGAAGTACCGCAGAGCCTGATTCGGGTCGGCCTTGCCGTCGACGTAGTTGGTGGACCCTGTGATCGGCGCGTCGTTGACCCTCTGGGGCGCGCCGTCACCGGTGACACGATACAGGTTGAAAGCGATTGCCTGCGGGTCGGTCCCGAACAACCGCCAGCCGATATAAACGCCGCCGGGCTGCCTGACAGCCACAATCCCTCGGCTGAGGTTCTCCATCCGGCGGGGGGGCGTCGCCGGATCGGGGGCGCCGACGCCCATCGCGGTCGCCAGGCCAAGCGCCAAAACGGGAAGGACTCGCATCGAGAGGTGGTTCATAACGGCCCTTTGCACGAACAGGAGGGGGCAGAACGCCCGGTTCGAACTCGTGCCTTCCGCGGCACAAGAAAGATAGTTTACCACGAGCCGGTCAAGTGGTATACTAAAGATAACATGGGAAAGACCCGTAGTATATGGGGGTATCCTTGACGACAGGCATGGCATCTGCTTAAACTGGTGAGAATGGGTAGGCATGTGCTGTACCTGCCAGGCGGTAATTGGGCCGGTCTGGACCGGCCAGAATCGGGCATACAGCACCTTCTGGAAAGGGCTATCTTGTGGAAACAGAGAGAAGGAGGGGGCGGGAAGGAGGTGTAATCGCCTGCATAGAATGAGGCGATCATGGGGTGTGTGAATCATCGAGAACCGTTTACTTTGACCCAAGGAGTTACCATGAACAACAGAACCAGAATCGTGTTGACCCTCATCGCCTTGGCGATGGCCATCCTCGGCCTTGCTTCCACCTCGGCAGATGCTGGGGTCATCACGTACGTCAAGATTACGGGTGATGCGGATTGCGGTATCAGCACCGACCACACCTACACCCACAAATTGGATTTTGGGACCGGCACGCCCGGCGCCTTGATCAATGGAGTGCAGTTCGATGCCTACAACGCCGCGGCCAATGGTACGCTGAACTTCAACAGGACGGCTTCCTCGGGGACTCTCAACGATCACGCCGGCAACACCGGTCACAATGTCTCCGGTGGCTTGGCGGACCTGCTGACAGATATGTACTACAACGGCAATAACACCGTGGGTGGAACCACGACATGGACGCTCAGCGGCCTCACGGCGGGGCAGACCTACCACACTCGGATCTACACCCGCCAGTGGGGGGCGAATAACCAGCGCACGGTGACTTTCGTGTTCGATCCTGATGGGCCAGGTCCCGTTTCCGATGCCACGCAGACGATCAATGAGGACGACGCGACAACTGTCGGGATGCCCAAGGATAATGATGCCTACTACATCAACTATGAATTCACCGCAGTGGCTGGTCAGAATCTGGTGATTACTCTGACGCAGAACCTGAGCAACCAGTCCTGGCACCTCTACGGCTTGTCGAATCAGTTGTACTCTCCGGCGACGGCCACCGCTCCCTATCCTGGGGACAAGGCAACGGATGTGTCGTTCGAGACGGATTTGGGCTGGTCTTCCGGTATGTATGCTGTCAAACACAATGTCTACTTCGGGACGTCTTTTGACGAGGTGGACACTGGCTCGGCAGACGTGCTGGTCGCTGAGGGTCTGACGGTCAATACCTTTGCCCCGGGTCGCCTGGAGTATGGCCAGACGTATTACTGGCGTGTAGACGAAGTCAACGCAGCCCCCCACAACACCGTCTTCAAGGGCGCCGTCTGGAGTTTCACGGTCGAGCCGTTCTCCTATGCCCTCGCGGCCGCCAACATCACCGCGACGGCCTCGAGCCGGGGCAGCGTGGACACCGCGGCCTCCAAGACCATCGACGGTTCCGGCCTGAAAGACGATCTGCACTCGACGACGAACACGGACATGTGGGTCAGTCTCACAGTCGATGCCAATCCCTGGATTCAGTACGAGTTCGACCGGGCCTATCGCCTGGACAAGATGCTCGTTTGGAACTCCAATCTGCCGGTCGAGACGACCGTCGGCTACGGCGTCAAGGACGTGACGATCCTGACCAGCCTCGACGGCGAGAACTGGACGACTCTCGGCGACTTCCAGTTCGAGCAGGCCGCCGGCAGCACCGACTACGCGGCCAACACGACCGTCGATTTCGCGGGCGCGGCCGCCAAGTACGTCAAGCTGGCGATCACCAGCAACTGGAGCCCGTTTGGGCTCAAGACCTACTCGCTGAGCGAGGTCCGCTTCTTCCAGGTTCCGACGTATCCGAGCGAGCCGAGCCCGGTGACGGGCGCCTCCGCCCAGGAGCCGGCCGTGACGCTCCGTTGGAAGACCGGACGCGAGGCGGGCTCGCACCAGGTGTATCTCGGGACCGACGTCAACGACATGGCCCTGGTCGACACCGTTGCGGAAAACGCCTGCGACGTGGAACTGGCCCTCGGCCAGACGTACTACTGGAAGGTCGTCGAGGTCAACGAGGCCGAGACGCCCAGCACGTGGGAAGGTCCCGTCTGGAGTTTCACGACGGACGATTCCATCCTCGTCGAGGGCTTCGAAGCCTATGACGACGACATCGACGGCGGCACGACCATCTTCCAGACCTGGCTCGACGGGTACGAAGAGGCCGCGAACGGGTCGATCGTCGGCTATAACGATGCGCCCTTTGCCCAGCAGGCGGTGGTCCTGGGCGGCAAGCAGTCCATGCCGTTCGCCTATGACAACACCACCGCGACCTATTCCGAGGCCGTGCGGACGTTCGACGAAGCCCAGGACTGGACGGGCTTCGTCGAACGTCCGCACGGCCTCGGAATAGGTCGCGATGTGGCCAACGTCGGCGCCGGCCAGCTCTATGTCAAGATCAACGGCACCCAGGTCCTCTACGGCGGCGCCTCGGCCGATCTGCTGATCGGCGTCTGGCAGCCGTGGACCATCGATCTGGCCGCCACCGGCGTCAACCTGAAGAAGGTCAAGACGTTGGCGATCGGCGTCAAGGGCACCGGGTCCTCGGGCTCGCTGCTCTTCGACGAGATCCGCCTGTATCCGACCGCGGCTTCGACCGTTACCCCGGTTGACCCGGGCACGACAGGCCTGGTCGCCTGGTACAAGTTCGACGGCGACGCCAAGGACTCCGCCGGCAGCCATCATGGCACCGCGACCGGTTCGCCGGGCTTTGTGGCCGGCAAAGTCGGACAGGCGCTCAACATGACCGCCGACGCGCAGTACGTCGCGGTGGCGTACGCCGCCGACCTGGCGATGAGCACGTTCACCGTGGCCGCGTGGGTCAACGTGTCCGACCTGGACGCTATGCGAGCGATCCTCGGGACCCGCATCGGCGGCGACAACACCTTCGACCTCAAGGTCGAGGCCGCCCGGATCCACGGCGACATCGGCGACGGCTCCGTCTGGCTGAACACCAGCCTGGATATCACCGCTGCCAGAGGCGGCGTCATCGGGATCGGCGAGTGGCATCACATCGCCTACGTGATCGACAATGCCTCGCAGACGTGCTACATGTACCTCGACGGCGCCCTGGGGGCGACTGCGAGCTTCACCGGGACGCCCATGCTGATGAAGTCGGGCCAGACCCTGGGTATCGGGTACTGCTCTTCCGGCGAGTACATGCACGGCCAGCTCGACGAGGTTCGCCTCTACAACCGCGCCTTGTCCGTTGCGGAAGTGGCGGGTCTGGTCGGTCGGACCGGAGCGATCTGCGTCGCACCGTGAATGGAGTGATCGCAGCACCGACGGCAGGGCCGACCGGCTCGGCCGTCCCCATCTACCACGGTAGATGAACAACGCATCGTTGCGTTCGGGGGATGCCGGGCGTCGTCCGGGACACAAGAACCGGAGGACGCCCGCGGCATCCCCCTTCTTTTTTCAATGATTCGCGAGCGTGACGTCCTGGCGGACGGTCCCGAGAAGACCGACGCCGGCGGCAGCGGGGTGGTGCTCGACTACTGTGCGGCGGTCCGGGGGGTGCTCAATGACGACCACGGGGGTCCCTTGCAGCCGCCCAGGCTGAAGATGGCCGAGGCCCTGGGCGAGAACCGGTCCTCTCTCCAGCGACGCTTCCAACGTTCGGACCAGCCGATGCGGCAGGCGATGGCCAAGACCATGAACGCCTTTGCCCCCGGCCTGTTCGTCGGCGAAGACGTGCCCGACCTTCCGCGTGACAATCTGGATCTGGAACGGTTCTTCCGTTGTCCCAAAGGCCACGAGCGCCGCATTCATGGCCACCGACATGCGGGCGTGCGCATCGTGATGGAAGGACCCACGTTGGTCGCCGCGTTGGACGCCCACCTGCATCATCCCGACGCCTTCCGTGTTGAGGACTGGCGGCCCTATGCCGACACGCCGATCCCCAAGTCACAGGCGCAGGCCCTCCAACGACGTCGAATCATGAGACAAGCCAGATCGTCAACGCAACGTCCTCTCCTTCTCGATGGGCTGGAACGACGCCATCACGATTCGTCTTAGCCTTTGAGCGGATCATTGGAAGGAAGAGGTTCATCACGGAATAGCAGGGGTGCCTGTCGGAAGGAAGAAACGGAGATCTCTGGAATCCGCCACATTGCGGCGGGCATTTGACGCTTTGGGCCAGCAGTATGGTATGGATAAGAGGGCGACGCACCCTACGGGCGGAGTCGGCATACCCTGTGCAAGCGAGCACGAAGCGGTCTCAGCGGGGTTCCCGCCGACGATCCAGAAAGGCCCAAGACATCCGCACGGGCGTGTCCTGCGGGCTTCCCGCCATGCTATTGGTGGAAAGCGGAAGATCTCCCTTGCACGACCGCTTCGGGTGTGCAAGGATCACGAAAGCACGCAAGAACCGGATGAACCATATTTTCACAGCCTCAGCGCGCCCGAATGAAGGCACGTGGAGAACAGACGAGTGCACTGCGTGTCTCTCAGAGCCGTTCCGATTGCCCCGCAATTCCGTGAAGAACCAAAAAGGAAATGCAGCACAGACTCGAGATCGAGCCTGTGCTGCATTTCGTTTCCGAACGCAGATGCACTTGAACCACTGTGAGATCGATCCTACGTTCGGATCGATCCTGCCGCGAGCGCCCTGTTCTTACCGGGATGCCAATTGCTGGATTTCCCCGAGCGTAATGGGGCGGTCGTAGATGCGGAAATCGTCGATGTCACCGTTGCAGTCGTCGTTGCCGCTGTGGCCGCCGCCGAGGAAGACGGTGCTTCCGGGATCGACCCATTCCGACGTGTTGGTGGCGGCCGGTGCGCCGTTGATGTACAACCGCTGATCGACGGCATTGGGATTGACCGTATCGCGACGCCAGGTCATGACGATGTGATACCACGTATCGACCGTCATATAGTAGCCGCGGACGTAGCCGCTCTGAATCCGGCCGGCGAATTCTCCCGTGCCGTAGATCCACATTTCCCAATCGTTGCCGTCGCCGCTGTTGTCGAGAATACTGTTGTAGTTGTACAGCATGGCCGGCTTGAACCACAGCGAGACGGAGCCGTTGTCGGTGTAGACATAGTCGATTGCGACCACGTCGTTGTCCGTGTTGTCCTGGGTCCCGGCCAATCGCAAGGCCAGTCCGTCAATCCCCTCGACGTATTCATGCGTGCCGACGGCGCCATCGATCAGTGTGGCAGTGTGCCCGCCGGCGATGTCTTCCACCGTGCCGTCGAGCGGCAGGTGAACGACCAGGCCCGTGTACCCCAAGGGGAGCACTTCGACCGTGACTTCATCGACGCTCTGGGACTGTCCATCGCTGGCTGTGAGCGAGAAGATGTACACGCCGGGAGCGGTGAAGATCACGGTTGTTTCCATGGCCGTCGGGCTCTCGATGGTCACGGCGTTCGGGCCGGCGACCATCTGCCAGAGTTGAGTTATCAGGCCGATGGGGCTGCCGTCGGCGTCCTCGACGCTGCCGGTAAGGATGGCCACAGCGGCGCCCGTCTCGGTGAGCGATACGGCCTGACCCACGCCGGCATGTGCGACGGGCGGCTGGTTCTCCGGATAGACCAGACCGAGAACCTGCGGCAAAGAGAGCACCTTGTCGTAGATCCTCACTTCGTCGAACGTGCTGTTGCAGGCGTTGTTTTCCACGTGGCCGCCGCCCAGGAAGAACGTCGCGCCCGGATTGATCCAGGTCCCGGTGACTTGCTCTTTCAGGAGGCCGTTGACGTACAGTTGCGTGGTGACCTTGGCGCCGTCACGGGCCCAGGTGGCCGCGAAATGCCACCACTTGTCCTGTCCGTTGCCGTCCGGGGCCAGGCTGTTCAGATTGGCGGTGACCGCTGTGTCGGACTCGACGCGGAACCGGGCTCGCGAGTCGCTGTAGATCCACATTTCCCAGTCGTTGCCGTTTCCGGAGTTGTCGAAGACGGAGTGGTAGTTGTAGAAGTTGATCGGCTTGGCCCACAGGGCGACCGTGCCGCGGTCGGGCATGACCAGATCCAGGGCCACCCAGTCGCCGGCCGCGGTCGGACCGTTGCTCAGGAGATTGAGGCCCTGACCGACCTTGCCCGTCGCGTATTCGGAAACCCCGTCGTTGGTGTCGACGATCATGCCGTAATTGCGGTTGCCGGAGACGTCGTTGACGGTCACACCGTTCCATGCCTCCTCGAAATCCCAGTACGCGAGCAGGCCGTCGTAGTTGTGGACCCAGACGCTGATCATCACGCGATCGGTCGTCACGTATTCGCCGTCGTCGGCCGACAGCTCGAACGTGTATTGGCCGGGAGCGGTGAAGGTCACCGTGGCGGTCGGACTGTCCGCCGATTCGATGGCAACCTGATTCGGACCGGAGATCATCTGCCACGCGACGGCCACGTCTTCATCGTCGTCGATGACCATCCCTTCGAGATTGACGACGGCGGTCATGGTCTCGTCGAGTTCGACGCTCCGATCCTCGCCGGCGTTGACCTCCGGGGCGGCCGTCTCCTTGAAGACGCTCTCTCCTGCACGGCCCAAGGTCAGGATGTTGTTGGCGCTGAGCGGGACACCCCAGATGGCCACGGTCGATACGTTGATGGGGGCGTCGTCGCCGTCCTGCTTGTTCCCGGCGCAGAACAGCAGGAGGGCCTCGGCCAGGCTGAATCGGCCGTCCACCGCCTGGGGAGTCCCCTTGAAGATCTCCACGCCATCGAAGTAGACGTCGTATCGCACGCCATTCTCGACGACGACGACCATGCGATACCAGGTGTCCGGCTGGGTCTTGAGACCGTGTGCGTCGGTATAGCCGACCGCGCCGATCCCCACCGCGCCGGACGCGTTGATGGTCCAGTCCGAGTCGTCGGCGTTCGTCGGGTCGGTCTGGAACAGATCGTTGTACCCGCTGGGCGGGTCGGTCAGACTGCTGGGCGGATAGCTGAAGTCGATGAGCAGGGTCCATTGATTGACCTTGGTGCCGCCGCCATTCGGAGCGATCCCATGCGTGCACACCCAGTAGCTGCCTTCACCGATCCGAATGGCGCCATCCGCTTCGTCCACGCCCGCGATCCCCTCCGCGGAGCCGACGAGTTCCAGCGGGGCGCCCGCGGTCGCGGCACTGTAGTCCGGCGCGTTGAATTCCCATGCGCCCTTCGGTTCGGGGACACCCGCCCACAAGGGAGACGCCAGGACAGGGATACAGAACAACAACACTAGCTTTTTCATCTCTTTCTCCTTCCTCGTTCACAATACAATGATAGGCCTTCAGATTCTACCCATCGGTTACGGGCGCCTTCTTCCAGCCATCCGGGGCGCTATACCGCCAGGAATCCTTCCGGTGTACGGTCTGAACCTGGCCGTCCAGAAAGACCGCATTGACCACGCCGTCCTCCAGGTCCGACTGCCGGGCCAGGTGAAATGTGCCGAAGCTGTCCCACACCTCGTAGACACACATGGCGGTGTCGTTGAAGGCGTAGATGTTATAGGGTTTGGTGATCCAGAGGTTCTCCTCGCCGAAGAAGAAAACCTCCGAATGGCGTTTCATGGAGGTCAGCTTCTTGTCGCTCAGATAGGAGTTCATGGAGTAATTGTAGTTCGTCTTGATGGGCACGTTCGCGACGTGTTCGGGGTGAGACGGGCCGAATTCCTTCGCGATCGGGGCAAAGCCCGGACAGATGTGGATTCCTTTGCCCTTCAGGTAGGGCCACATGGGTCCCGCGTACTCGGGGTGGTGCACGAGGTCCCAGTCGGGATTGTGCCAGCGGCAGTATCGATGGGGCTCGTTGGGGTACGTCCGGCTGCTGTAGAAGCTCGTCCAGGCGTTCGGCATCCGGTCGTCGTTGTCGTCCGCGTACATGAAGGCCATCAGGCCGTAGGATTTCAGGTTGGCTTTGCAGCCGACGAATTTCGCCTGCTTTCTGGTGCGACTCAACGCCGGCATCAGGATGGACATCAAGATCGCGATCACGGCAATCACAACCAGGAGTTCGATCAGGGTGAAACCCTTGTCTCGGTGATAATCAGTTGCCATACTCTGCAGTTCCTCCTGTGAAGCCAGCCGGTCAAGCATATTTCCCCTCCGGCGTATATCCTCGAATGGCCATGGGCATTGCCGCGAGCCCCCGCAGGGCGATCGCAGGCCAAACGATCCGTTTGCTATTATGATCTGATCTGAGCGGACTGTAAAGAGAAAAAGGCGGCTCTCGGCGATGAATCCAGACGCCTCTGCCCCTGGCATTTGTGTGGGCGTGGTTCTACAATATGACGATTCGTACGGGGCGAATCCTCGTGCCGTTGGAATCGGAAAGGGACTCTCATGAATGGCGTCGCAAACCGTGTGCTCCCTGCTTGGGGTCGAAGACTGTGTCTCGCGATGGTGCTGGCGAATTGCGGCTTGCTCCGTGCGGCGGCGCCAGCAACGGCGGGGGAGTTGCCCCAGGTGAAGGTCGCCAACATCCGCCTGGCGTTCCACAACGGTGAGCACAACGCCTTCACCGACCTCGTTCGATTCGGGGGCAAGTTCTACCTCACGTTCCGCAGTTGTCCCGACGGGCACATGGTGCATCCCACTTCGTCGATCCTCATCCTTGCCAGCGACGACGCCCAACAGTGGCGGCAGGTACACCGCTTCAGCGTGCCCCAGCGCGACACGCGGGACCCGCACTTCCTGGTCTTCCAGGACAAGCTCTTCGTCTACACCGGCACCTGGTACTGCGGCGACACCTCGCCCAAGTACGAGGACTGCGACCTGAACGAGCACCTGGGCTACGCCGCATGGTCCCCCGACGGCGCCCAATGGCACAGTCCCATCCTGCTCGAAGGGACGTTCGGCCACTACATCTGGCGGGCCAATACGTTCGACGCAAAGGCCTACCTCTGCGGCCGGCGGAAGAAGGACTTCGCGGTCGGGCCGCGAGGGGAAGGGCCAACGGTCGAATCGGCCCTGCTCGAGAGCGACGACGGCCTGATCTGGCGGACCCGCGCCCTGTTCCAGGAGGTCAACGGGGACGAGACTGCGTTCCAGTTCGAACCCGACGGCGGCCTCGTCGCCATCGGGCGAAGGGGCCGGGGCAACGCCCAACTGCTCCGATCCGAGAAGCCCTATACGCAATGGGAACGCAAGGACCTCGACCGGTCGGTCGGCGGGCCGCTGCTGACTCGCTGGGCCGGCCGCTATGTCGTCGGCGGACGCAAGACGATGGGCGATCAGGGACCGAAGACCTCGCTGTGCTGGCTCGCGGACGATCAACTGCACGAGTTTGCGGAGCTTCCCAGCGCGGGAGACAACTCCTATCCGGGCTTCGTCGAGATCAGTCCGAGCCGGGCCCTCGTGTCGTGGTACTCTTCGCACGAGAAGGACGTCAACGGCAAGACCATGACCGCGATCTACCTGGCGGATCTCGTAATCACGGAGTGACCGCCTCCTCGCCCATCGGACCCGCCAGGCTCAGGGCAGGCTCTTACGGGCCCACTACGAACGATTTTCGTGTGTTCACATACGATTGCCCTGTGCGCGGTTGCATCCCCTTGATGTCCATGACGCGCGAGGATAGCATGGGCGCACAGCAGGTTTCGATCCGAGTACCTGCAATGCACAGAGGGCCAAGGAGCCGACATCATGGCACAGAGCTGTAGCCAATGCACGACTCGCCCCAGCCGGCGGGATTTCCTTCGCACGGCCTGTTGTGTCCCCGCGGCTCTCCTGGGACTTGGCGTCGCAGGCCGGCTCTGTCGAGCCGCCGAGAGGAGTCGGACGGCGAAACGGAACATCGTCTTCATCCTCAGCGACGACCACCGGTATGACTTCGTGAGGTTCATGGACCGGGCGCCCGCCTTCCTGGAGACGCCTGCCATGGATCGCATGGCGAGCCAGGGCGCGCATCTGGTCAATGCGTTTGTCAGCACGTCGTTGTGTTCGCCGAGCCGGGCTTCGATCCTCACCGGGCAGTACATGCACCACCATCACATCGTGGACAATCAGCGTCCGGAGCCCGAAGGAACGGTCTTCTTCCCGCAGTATCTCCAGGATGCCGGCTATCAAACCGCCTTCATCGGCAAATGGCACATGGGACACGAACAAGACGACCCCCGTCCCGGTTTCCACCACTGGAGCAGCTTCAAAGGGCAGGGCGTCTACTTTGACCCGCTGCTCAACGTCAACGGAGCGCGCAGGCAGATCCCAGGTTACACGACGGACATCCTGACTGATCAGGCGCTGGAGTGGCTCAAGTCGGGTCGGGACCCTGGGCGGCCGTTCTTCCTGTACCTCTCGCACAAGGCGGTTCACTATCCGTTCCAGCCCGCCCAACGCCACGCGGGCCGTTACGCACAGGCGGAAGTGAAACGTCCTCCGACCATGGCCAACACCGACGAGAACTACCTGACGCAGCCGCACTGGGTCCGCGAGCGGCGCTACAGCATCCACGGCGTCGACCACATGGAGACTGGACCCTACGACGACGACCCGGTCCCCTCGTTCGACGATCTCTATCGTCAGTATTGCGAGACGGTACACGGACTCGACGAGAACATCGGGCGCGTATTGGACTATCTGGACGAGTCCGGACTGAGCCGGTCCACGCTCGTGATCTACATGGGCGACAACGGTTTCGCGCTGGGCGAGCACGGCTTCTACGACAAGCGCGACGCCTTCGAGGAATCCGTGCGCGTGCCCATGCTGGCCTACGCGCCCGGACTGATCGCGCCGGGCACGAGGGTGACGCAGATGGTGCAAAACATCGACATTGCCCCGACGCTGCTGGACGTCGCCGGCCTCCGCGTGCCGAAGTCGGCGAAGATGGACGGGCTGTCGTTCCTGCCCCTGCTGCGAGAGGACACGATTCCCTGGCGCGACCATATCCTTTATGAGTATCATTGGGAGTGGAACTTCCCTGCGACGCCGACCGTGTTCGCCATCCGCACGGAGCGGTACAAGTACATCTTCTACCACGGCGTGTGGGACTACGACGGGTTCTACGATCTCCAGACCGATCCGCACGAGCGGCACAACCTGATCACGGTTCCGCACTTCCAGGAGCGGATCCATGCAATGAGGACGCAGCTCTTCGACGAACTCGAGCACAGCGGCGGGTTGGACCTCCGCGTGCAGCGTCCCTTGGGCGAACGCCTCGATCAGAGGAAGAACAAGCGGTAGAGCCCGCGAAGCACGGGACGCGACCACGGAGACGCTGTCATTCCCGCGTTCGCGGGAATGACACGACGGGAGGCGGGAATGACAATCCGGGGGCTCCGCGAACCCCTGCTGCACGCCTGCAACTACGGTCGTATGCTCGATGTTCTGCTCTTCTGGGAGTGGTTCTTGTGCATCGGGCGTCGCGCGGATAGCATGGCCTTGGCCAAGGGGTTTTGGACGGCATTCCAGCCGAGGCATCGAGTCTCGCTCGGACAGGATGTGGTTCCGTGCCCCCTCGCTCGAAGAACAAGATGTGTGGCCAAATGGCAAGTCGGAGTTGCGATGGGACATCAGGTTCAAGCGAAGTGTCTGGATTGCGGGTGCGCCTTCACAGTCTGTGAGGGCGGCGGATTCTCCTTTCACCTTCTGCGATGCGACCGCTGCGGCGGGACGAAGGCTGTCGGCTTCGCCGAACTGGGCGAACTCCACGTCCGCTATGTGAAGGGACTCCGCGGGCCGTACTGCCTGGCGAGCGCGGAACGGGACCGGGAGATCCAGGAACATGCCCCGGTCGAGCCGATCTCGCAGGACGAGTACCACAAGGGAGTCGAGGCTTTCGCGGGAGTGTGCAAGTGCGGCGGGCGGTACGCCTTCGACGCGCCCGTCCGGTGCCCCCAGTGCCGCTCGGCGCGGATCGAGCAAGGCCGGCCGACCATTATGTACGATTAGGCGAATGGAGAACGCGGATGGAGTATTCGGTTGGGAACGTGGGACGCGTGGTGGTGGCGAGGTTGTTCGAGGGCGAGGAGTTGCACGCCTGCATCGACCGGGTCGCCCGCGAGGTGGGGATTCGCTGTGCGGCGGTCCTGGTGACGGGCGGGTTCCGCGAGGCGGCCATCGTGGTCGGGCCCGAGCGGGAGCAGCCGCAGATCGTGCCCCGGTTTCAGCCGTTCGCAGGACCGGGCGAGGTCCTCGGCGTCGGCACCCTCTACTGGGACGACGCCGGCCCAAGGTTGCACATGCACACCGCGATCGGCAAGGACGGCCAGAGTCTCATCGGCTGTGCCCGCCGGGACTCGCGGACCTTCCTCATCCTGGAGGTGACGATCATCGAGATCACCGGCATCCAGGCCGCACGCCAATTTGACCCCGCCAGCGGCATGCACCTCCTGCACCTGGGGGCAGGGGGATAGGGCCTTCCTGCTGGGGATTCGCCATCTGCCATCGGCGTAGGGTGTACCAGTGTACCGGGCGTGCCATCTTTCTTCTTTGCATTTGTGCAGCCCTCCCACTAGAATGAAGTCCTGAATCCAGCCGGAAAGGGTTCTGGGATGCAAATGAGAGCGATGGATTTGGGTGTTTCACAAGGGCAGATCGGACAATTCTGCAGTCGCTGGAAGATACACCACCTGGCTGTCTTCGGTTCCGCAGTCAGGGGGACGTTGCGGCCTGACAGCGATATTGACCTGTTAGTCACGTTTGCCCCCGATGCCGATTGGACGATGTTCGACCATTTCGTGATGGAGGACGAACTGTCCCATCTCTTTGGTCGCGAGGTCGATCTGGTCAGCATACGGGCGGTAGAGGAGAACCCCAACCCGAAGTTCCGCAGCGAAATCATGGGTTCTGCGAGACAGATTTATGCAGCGTGATGAAGGCCTCCTGCAAGACATGCTCCGTGCCGCCGAGCAGATCGGGCAATTCAGAGGCCGGATGGATTTCGAGCAGTTCCGGGCTGATGCCAAGACGCAGTCCGCGATCATCCACCAGTTTCTTCTGATTGGCGAGATCGCCAAGTTGCTCAGTGACGATTTCAAGAAGGCCCGTACCTCCATGCCCTGGTCGGCGATGGCTCGGATGCGGGACAAACTGATTCACCGTTACCGCGGAGTTGATCTCCGCGAGATATTCCGAGCGGCAGACATTGAGATTCCCAAGTTGATTGAGTTCCTTCGCCTGCAACTACCCAGAAGTGAGTAGGCGAGCGCCTTGTTCTTGGGCTCGCCGCTCCGCGAGAAGGCCCCCCAGTGGAATTCTTCTGTGCTACGGTTCGAGCCATCCGGCGGCGTGCGCCTCATGCACGTGGGGGCAAGAGGCCGGTGTCTACACCCTCTGGGGATTCGTCGAAAGAACCATGATGAATATGGATCTGTCCCACGATCCGACACGGCGGCACGCGTATGTTGAAGTTCATCACGGATAGAGAAATCTACGAAGAAGTGGTTTGCGGAGCGATTCCCAAGGCCAGGCGGTTGCTCTGGCTGGCCACCGCGGACCTCAAGGACCTGCACGTGCACAAGCAGGGCAAGATGGTCCCGTTCCTGGAGGTCCTGTCGAACCTCATCGGGAGAAACGTGGAGGTCCGCCTCCTCCATGCGAAGGAGCCCGGCCCGATCTTCCGCAGGGACTTCGACCGCTATCCGAATCTGGCGAAGGGCCTGGAGCGGATGCTCTGTCCCCGCGTGCACATCAAGTGCGCCGTCGTGGACGGCCGGTACGCCTACATGGGCAGCGCGAACCTCACCGGCGCCGGCATCGGCGCCAAGAGTGTGAACCGGCGCAACTTCGAGTCGGGCATCGTCACGGATGACCCCGCGATCGTGGGCGAGATCATGGAGCAATTCGACGCGATCTGGCGCGGTTCCCATTGTCCGGCGTGCGACAGGAAGGAGTTCTGCGACGAGCACGCGGAAATCCTGCCTGGCCGGAGGCGACGAGCCGGCAGGAAGAGTGAAGACTGAGGGACATGCCGACACGCCGTGATGGGCCGATGGCGAGAAAAGCAGGCTCTGCCGTATGAGGGACCGCCGGGGCTTCTTCTATGCCCTCAGAGGTTTGTCCATCAGTCCAGCGATATCATGAAGCACCTCGTCAGATTTGCCGAAGCTGCACGGTCTCGACTTTGGCTTTCTGCTGGAGTCTAATTCATGCTCCATGTTTGGGCGAACAGAGTGGCGATTCGTTTCAGTTCCTGCTGAGCACATCTCTGCATGGGCCTTTCCAACCAGGTCTGCCAGTTGGGCAACCACATCCCTCATGCTCTCGGCTTGGGCGCTGAGTTCTTCCGAAGCACTGGCCGACTCCTCGGCGTTAGCGGCATTCCGTTGGGTGACCTTGTCCATCTGGGCAACCGCCGTATTGACCTGATCGATGCCCTGCGCCTGCTCCTGACTGGCGGCGGCAATTTCGCCAACCAGGTCCGTAGTCCTGCCGACGCTCCGGACGATTTCGTCGAGCACTCTGCTGACTTCACTGGCGATATCCACTCCGTTCTCGGCGTTCTTGACCGATCCCTCGATCATGCTTGCCGTGTTCTTGGCAGCTTCCGCCGATCGCATGGCAAGGTTTCGCACTTCTTCCGCGACCACGGCAAACCCCTTGCCCGCTTCGCCTGCCCTCGCGGCCTCGACCGCGGCATTGAGGGCCAGAAGGTTGGTCTGGAAGGCGATCTCATCGATGACCTTGATGATCTTGCCGGTGTCGTCGGAACTCTTGTGAATCTCCTGGATCGCGGTATTCATTCGGTTCATGGCTTCCGCGCCGGTTGTTGCAGCACTTCTGGCCTCTGCGGCGAGCGCGTTGGCCTGCTGGGCGTTGTCGGCGTTCTGTCTGGTCATAGAACTCATTTCTTCCAGGCTGGAAGAGGTTTCTTCCAGACTTGCGGCCTGCTCCGTCGTTCCTTCCGCGAGGGACTGCGAAGCGGCAGAGACCTGGTTGGAGGCCGACGCAACCTGTTCGGAGCCCGCCGTCAGCCCGGCGATGATCCTGTTGATCGGTCTCGTGATGGAACGCGTGAACGCGATCGCAAGCACCATCACTGCGCTCAGAATGGCTGCCCCTGTGAGGACCATGGCCCACGTGCTTCTTGAGATCATGACCCGGGCGTTGCTCTCTCCTTGCTCAGCCTGGCGTGTCGCTGCTGTCACCACCTTGTCGATCGCGGCTCGGTGCTGCTGATACAGCGCCTTGAGTTCGCCGTGGGCCAGACTGGCCGCTTTCTCGCGGTCGCCCTGCATGACAGCGGGGATCAGTTCTTTGTTCTGAAGATCGAAGAACCGCATGGCCGGCTCATACGAGTCCCCAAGCAGGGTGTCCTTCATCTCACATGGTGCGAGCTCCGCCTTCCAGTAGTCGTGACGTGCCTCGTAGTCCTGTCTCAATCTGGCGGCGCATTCGACGAGGCCTTTCACTTCGTCGGGGTCCTTCTCATCGACCATCTGGAGGGTGGTCAGGTATGCTTCTATGATGTACTCCGGAGGCGGCAGGATGTCGGCTATAAGGTCCTTGTTCAGGACGATATCACGGTAGATCGGTCCGTTGACCCGGACCTTGTTCAGCGTGGTGAATGCACACACTCCGAAAGCCGCCCAACCTACAGCAAATGTCCCAGCCAAAACAAAGAGTTTCTTTCCGATGGTCCATGATGTCTTCACGGCGGTCGCCCTTTCAGCAAGGGTGGTTGCAGTATACCTGATCCCGAATGCATCCGACGACGGTACTGAAGCAGCCGAGCAGGGCTCTGGCAGGACTGCTAGCCTCGGTCACACCAAGGCTCGAGTCGTTGTTCATGGACACCGAGCTGGGGAAGTGTTTCGGTGTTGCCGCCGAGACAACAGGCGTCATTCTCAGCCGGGCAGATCAACAATCCCATGAACATGTGCTGGGTAAGAAGGGAGATCGGCCGGAGCACGACAGCACTTTAGCGGTAGTAACCTGCGATCTGGCGGAACCCGGGATGGCGGTGACGATCCTGTCGATTCCATGTGCGCGAGTCGGATAATGCGAAGAGGCGGACCGAAGGGACTCTGCGACGACATCGGAGAACACAGAGGCCAGGAAGTGGGGGGATTGTGCACGCCGTCTTTCTTGCCTCACGGCAGCGTCGTGAGGAGCGACTTCATCGCCTGGGTGGCCGCCGACCGGTAGTGTTCCGTGTCGCGGACGCGGAAGATGAAACGACGTGTGGCGTGCGGATCGGGCTGCCATTCGATTCCGCCGGGACCCATGCTCGTGATCCGGATGGGATCGAACGAGAAGACGGCGTTCTCGCTCCCTGCGTCCCGTCCGGGCGTTGTCCCGTCGGGCGCGATCGTGCAGCCGGCGGCGTAGAAGAAGCCCGCCGTACACCACATGTTCCGGTCCTTCGCTCCCTGGTCGGCCAGCACAACCTCATCCGGCTTGCCTTCGAGCACGCCAAGCCAGTTGTGGTCCGTCTTCCTCGCGAACATGTACGCGAAGTAACTCTGCACCTTCCCCGACAGGTGCGGCAGGATGTCCGCCTGGCGGAACCGGTAGTACGTCCCGAACTCCGCGGGCCGGAATGAATCCGTGCGGTCCAGAGTCTCGAAGCAGGGCATCCAGTAGACCGGGCAGGGCAGATCGAAGGCCGCTTCGTACGCGAACCGGTCGAGCGTGACGTTGTATTCCGGCCGGGCGTCGGGCGCCTTCTTCGGCGCTCCTGTGCCGGCGTTGAGATAGACACCGGCGCACTTGGCGGCAAAGAGGTCCGGCGCTTTGCTGCCTGCGACCGCGATGTCTCGGCTGTTCCCGATGACGTGGATCGCGACGGGCCGGTCGGCGGCCCGCAAGATATCGAGGATCATGCGAACGCCCTGAAGATCGGCGGGGGAGGCGTCCGGCTGGGCATCGTCTTGCGACCTCATCGGGTGCGGTGTTCCGACCGCGACGGGGACCGCCAGTCCCGTGATGCGATTCATCTGGGCGACTGCCGCAAGGTCGGGATTCCACTCCGGGTGGTTTGCCGGCGGGTAGTCGATCACGACGCCCCTGAGATCGACATCGCCGCGATGGGCCAGCGCGTAGACGCAGGCCAGGTCCCAGTGATCGTCCGGGTCGTTGTGGGGGCGGAACAGGTCCGTCACGTGGATGACGGGCACGCGGCCCCTCTCCTGGCCGCCACGCGCCGGCATCGTCGACAATCCCTGCGCCAGGACCAGCAGCAGGACCGGGAACCACGTTCCATGCAGACGCATGTTCTCCATTTCGCACCTCCAAGATCCCTGTAGGCGCCGTCCCGGCTGACTGACGTTTCACGCCGGGAGCGTTCACCTGACGCACCACCATAGCCCGCCCGACCGAAAAAGCAAGCTCCTGCGTCCTGGGGTTCGCGCGCCGCGCACGACGTTGCACGCTGCCACAGTCTCCACTTTTTCCTGGATTTTCGATGCCCCCTGGCGATACAATCTACCGTATCGTCGGTTGTTGGTTTTGCTGTCAGTCATTGGGGGTTCTTCGGCGGCCTGCACGACGCGGATACTGCCGAGAGCCCGGGCGAGGACACGCGGACGGTTCGCGGGGACCACGCTCGGGCCCAATCGCGGTTGGCGCAAGTGCCTGTCGAGTGGATGGTGCATATTCCTGGAGCTGCGTGGGGCTCGACCTCAGACAGCTCGGGAAGAAGGAGAAGACCTTGGCAAAGAAGGGGAAGATACCTCAGAGCAAAGCGGCGCTCATGCGTCCGCTGAACGAGCGTCATGCGTTCCTGCTGATCGAGCAGAACAACGCCTGGATCACGAGTCCCAGTCGTGAACTGGCGGAGACCTTCTGCTCGCTGATCACGCGCGGCGATCCTGTCACCGTCGTGAAGGCCGACAGGGTCATCGTCTGGGGGATCTACGCCGGAGAGCCTGAGGAGACCGGCACGGTCCTCCTCGATCGCAAACCGGACGGCCGCTTCAAGCTCGTGCCGCTGGACGTCACGCCGAGCAGGCTGCTGAATCGCGTGGCGCACTTCGTTGGACGTCCCGGCAGTGTGACCTCCGAAGAGGGGCAACACGGACTCGTCCTCCGCGGCGAGCTCCGTCGTCCGGGCGAGCCTGTTGCGACGGAGGCGACGGCTCAGGCGCCGCAACCCGAGTCCACGCCAGCCCCGGAAACGCCGACCGGTGGATTCAAGAAGATCACCGGCGCCGATGCCATCGCCGCCATCGGCCAGAAGGTCACCATCGAGTCGCTCGAACGCGGCGTCAAAGTCCGCATCCGAGGCAAGCGGGCGGACTGCGAGAAGATCGCGAAGTCCATTCTCAAGGGCGGTCCGACGCTGGCTTCGGAGCAGGGCGCGAAGTACATGATTGAAGGCAACCTCCAGCCGTCCTTTCTCAGGAAGGGAACCAACCAGCAGGGTCCCGATGCCCACGGCGTGTATACCCGGGAGGACGGCTCGGAGCGCACCTTCACCGCATTCGGAGAGAACCTCACCGCCGTCCGGGCAGCTTGCCTCAAGGGCTGCAAGGAAGACACGATGCTCACGATCGTCGTCAACGACCGCTCGGCCGGCCAGTTCGTGATCAGCTCAGGCAGGCGGCGCTCCGTGTGATCCCCTTCCTGCCCGACGACGTCGAGGGGCAGACGAAAGCGGGAATCCAGATCATCCAACCACAGAGGCCGCCGAGGGACACAGTGGGAGGCAAAGGGGGGACAGGAGCCGGCGTCAGCGGTAGGGTGTGCTATGCACACCGTTCTTCTACTCCGGATTCCGCTGTTCCACGGCGGGCATTTTCCGCTTTTTGCCAGCAGCATGAAAGGCGTGCCGTGCACGGCCTTGAGCGGGCCTGCCCCCATCGTTGCCCCCCGTACCATGCCATTGGCGCAAAGCGGCAAATGTCCCCTGCACGACCGGTTCGGGCGTGCTGCCGACGAGACTTAGCATATCCGGAAATCTGCATAGACACCACGACGTTTCACGGGGTTCTTCCCTTCACACGTCCTTGGCCGCAGCCCTACAACAAAGCCGTAACCGAGGAACGAACGGGCCCTGCAAGACCCGAAGATGTCTTGGTCCGAAGACGGGAAGTGCTGGGAGAAGACATGAATTGCGGCAGGTGAAGCCCTGCGTTCGTGGATTTGTCGACGCCGGGTGACGGCGTATCCATTTGGTCTCGAATTGAGAATGATGTCCCCAGATACGCAAGGCATCTGTGTGAGGATTGTCAGGCGTGTGGGTGTGAGCCCTTGTACAGGACGAGGGGACCATCCTCATGAAACGAACACGTAAGATTGTGGTCAAGGATAGAGTCTTTGCTCTCGGTGACCTGAAGAGAATTGCCGCTATTCTTGACAGGCAACAGGCGTTGGCGCAGAAGTCCAACCATCGAGCGAGAACGATGTTCTCGGTGCAATTCTCTGACAATACTGCGATTGAAAGCGACTCCTGCGAAGTGGTTAGCGAAGATGTGCTCCGCAGCCCAGGGAGACCAGTTCAATTGAGATTCTCGTTTTCGAACTATCACTTGGAGAGGGATGTGTATTTCGAGCTGTCTCATGGAGGCTCCAGTTACGGCAATATCTGCACGATTACCGGCATGGAAGAGAAGTGGGTCAATGACGTCTACATGTCTCTGAAAGAAGCCATTGATGCAACTCCCCCGCAGGCCTTTTGGTTTCGCAGGCACAAGACCATTGGCCTTCACTGCATTGCGCTCGGCGTGGGGGCATTGGCACAGCTATGTATTGACATGCTTTTCGGTTGGGTCGCGACCAACTCGGGAGTTGGTTCAATTATCAAGCTACCACCGGACTCTCCTTGGCGCGTCCTTATTCCGAAGATCCTACCGATTCTATACATTGCGAGATGGTTTATCAGGTGGATGCTCGGGATGTTATGGGCATTTGAAATCCGTTCCTGGCTTTTGTGCCTGTGGCCCAACATCGAACTCGATCTGGGAAGCGAGCATTTGAAGTTGGAGAAGTTGCAGCGCAATCGAATAGTAGGCGTCATCACCTTGATAGTGGTACCGATTGTGGTAAGTATCATCTACGATGTGGTCACATTGGCGATTTAACAAGGGGTCTGGGGGCAGAACTACGGTGCGGGGTCAGCTAGCATGAAAGGCAGAACCTCCTCGCCGCTATGATAGCGGCAATAGAGGTTCATCAGACAAGGACAGGGACTCCGAGGGTCATCCCTTACGATAATCTTCGAGCGGCGGGGATGCTGAATGTGATGGGGACCTCAAGGCCTGCGAGATGGGGAGGTTGCGAGGTCAGATTCTGAGGGAGCGGTAGGGCGAGCCCCACCCTACACGTTGTGCCAGACCATGTTGAGCCGGGCGGCGACGGCTGCCAGCGTGCGGTGGATGGTCCAGAGCCGCGGACTCTTAGGGGACGGCAGGTGTGTTCCGATGCTCCCAGTACCCCGGCTTTGGGTGCAGATGCATGACGCCAACGATCTCGATTTGCCTCCGGATGAAACCAGAGTCTCATCTGTGAACACCTTGGTTGGCTTCTTTGAAGACCTGATCGGCGGGGATCAAATCGACTGTGCCCTCGTCGATCTCGCGGCATCGTCGGGCGATCTCCTGACGCCACTCGGAACTGACTTCGAAAGGCTCGTCGAGATCCAGACTCTCCAGGAGCTTCTCGGCAATCAGGGCCCTCGCCTCCCGCGGGAGTTGAAGGGCCTCTTTCAAGACGTGTTCCGTTTGTGGGCTCATTTTGCCTGACTCCAAATGCTCCTGCCACTCTGAGTATAGAAGATTGCGTCGGTGGCGTCAACGGGTGGGTTCCGTGCGTGCTCCTGGCCTACCGGTTTCACCAGCCCATGTTGAGGCGGGCGGCGACAGATGCCAACGAACGGTCGAGGGTCCAGAGGGGCAGGGCGGCGAGCTTGGCGGACACGAGCAGGTGGATGTCGATGTAACCAAGGCCGAGGCCCATCAGGCGGTTCGATTCGATGAAAGCGAGGGCCTCTTCATGGGTGGCGACAGGGCAGGTGCACAACGTCCGGAGCAGTTCGAGTATCTCCCGGCGGTTCTTGAGATTGCCGCACGCCAGTTCGCCCACGACGAAGGGATGGCAGACGACCTTGTCGGCGTCCAGTTGTTTGGCCAGCGCGGGCAGGCCCCGCCGGAAGTGATCCACCCAGACGGAGGTATCGACCAGTACCATCCACCTACCCCTGTGCTCTGCGTCGGCGGGGCACGCGGAGTCGCTTCTCCGTGCCGCCGAGCTTCGCCAGTCGCTGAGCGCTCTTCTGGGCGATCAGGGCTTCCAGGCCCATCCGAACGAGCGAGGTCTTTTCATCGATGCCCGTCAGCTCGGACGCCTTGGCGACTAGTCCGTCATCTACGTTCAACGTCGTTCTCATATCGTGCACTCCAGATGCATCATTCATGCATCAATATATGCACAAAATGATGCCTGTGTCAAATGAGAAATCGCGTTGAGGGTGGAGCCTCGATCAGGCCGGACGGAGCAGGGCGTGCTCGCGCAGAGACGCAAGGACGCTGAGGAGGGGAGGGCGGCAGAAGATCATCCGCCGATTTCGTCGATTGGGTTGATTCTGAATCTGTGCTACTAACTCGCAACAACTGAAAACCTTCTCCAGATGATTCTGTGGTCGATCCATAAACCATTTGCCGGCTGAACCTTGTGTGCATCTGGAAGAAAACGCTTTTCGCATTTGGGGTACCGGCGGAGAGCGGAGAGTTCAGGCCAATCCAGAACCTCTCCGCTGCCACCCTGCAAAGCGATAGAAGCTCTTGGTTCCGGCCGAAGGCCGGGCTGTGGAATCTGAGTAGTCTGCGGATGGAACGCGGTCAACCGTCTCATCAGGAGAGGACGGTTCCGGCCACAGATTCAGCCAGCGCGGCCTGCGGCCGGAACCAACTCCAGTTCTCTGGTTTATCCGGTTCTTGCGTGCTTTCGTGATCCAGGCACGCCCGAAGCGGTCGTGCAAGGGAGATTTTCCGCTTTCCGCCAATAGCATGGCGGGCAGGCGCACGACACGCCCGTGCGGATGTCTTGGGCCCTTCCGGATCGGCCGGCGGGAACCCCGGTAAGACCGCTTCGTGCTCGCTTGCACAGGGTATGCCGACTCCGCCTGGATGGGGCGTCGCCCTCTTGTCCATGCCATGCTATTGGCCCAAAGCGACAAATCTCAGGGGTTTGGGGGCAGGTCCCCAAGAACCACCGAAGCACGCGAGAACCGGATGAGCCGGTTCTCTCGCCAAGAACGCAGGGATCGCCACGAAGAGCAGGCAAGAGGGCATTTGGGCTCTGCGATCTTGGCGGTCTTTGCGAGAGATATAACCCCTTGCTTTTCCGTGACTTGTGTTGAGTAGCTTCAAGAATCGAGCATGAGAAGCAACGTTCCGAAGGATTATTGTGCGGCTGGCCTCCGGCCGGATCGTGTGCAGCAGTGGCAGGCCGTTCATTCCGCCGTAAGTCGTTTCCATGAACGTATTTACTGTATAGAGCGGTCCTCTCACGGAAAAACTTGTCGGCGGTCGAACCTGGTCTTGGGGCAGCCGTAGTAACAGTTACGACACATTTGTCAGAAAAACGCTAAAAGGTCCTTGACGGGGTGTCGATACGGGGATAGAATGGCGCAAATCAGTGGACGAAGTGGTCATCACTTGTGAAAGGTAGACAAGTTTTGAAACACGTGCTGATAACCGAGAAACTGAAGCTTTGACTGCCGGTTGGCGTAGCCTGGATGAAGGTACCTGAACCGCTCGCAGTAAAAAGCAGCGGTTTTTTTGTTGCTCTCTTGAAATTGAATGTGTATAAACCGACTTTCGAACCAATTGAGGCACAACGGTTTGCGTCACAAGCCGAGGTTGGATCAAGGGCTCGTAGCTCAGTTGGCGAGAGCGCACGCCTGATAAGCGTGAGGTCGGTAGTTCGAATCTACCCGGGCCCACTTGGAATTGATTATTGACGATTTGCGATTGATGATTGATTCGCAGGTCGGGTGATTCGCCGGGCTGCTGGCCGGGCATGGTTGGCGATGAATCATCAATCATCATTCATCCGTAATCAATGTCCCGGGGACGTAGCTCAATCGGGAGAGCGCTAGCTTTGCAAGCTAGAGGTTGCCGGTTCGATCCCGGTCGTCTCCACTGACCCTCGTGACACGCGAGGGCCGGCTGTGAGAAGGTCAGGATCGGGGCGGTCGCCCCCGTCGGAAACGGCGGGACGAGGCTCTCCGGGCAAGTGAAAAAAATTTCGGAAAATGCGAAATTGACACTTGCAAACAAAGATGGCTGGAGTAAAATCCAGGACTCTTAGCAGCGAGGAGCTGCGAAGATCTTTGACAAGTTAAGATGCGGATGCGTTGGGAATAACCATTTCCCAACCAAGTTTTTCTTCTTCAAGGTTTTTCTGAAACCAAGTGGGAAAAACTACAATTCAATGAGCGCTTAGGCGAATTGATGAAAACCTGTTCAATCATCGATTGATATGGTCAAGTTACTAAGGGTGTATGGGGGATGTCTTGGCGTCGAGAGGCGAAGAAGGACGTGGCTGACTGCGATAAGCCCGGGGCAGGTGTCTAGCAACCGTTAATCCCGGGATTTCCGAATGGGGCAACCCGTCGTCACTGGGCAACCAGATGGCGTCACCTGCGGCTGAATGCATAGGCCGTATGGAGCGAACGCAGGGAACTGAAACATCTCAGTACCTGTAGGAAAAGAAATCAACCGAGACTCCGCAAGTAGCGGCGAGCGAACGCGGAACAGCCCAAACCAGGGGGCTTGCTCCCTGGGGTTGCGGGCGTCAACATAGCAAGGTGCCGGTTAGTGGAACGATCTGGAAAGTTCGACCACAGAAGGTGATAGTCCTGTACGCGAAAACCGAATCCTTGTGTTGGCGTTCCAGAGTAGCACGGAGCTCGTGAAACTCTGTGTGAAGCTGGGGGGACCATCCTCCAAGGCTAAGTACTACTCGACGACCGATAGTGGAAAGTAGCGCGAGCGAACGATGAAAAGAACCCCTATTAGGGGAGTTAAAAGGACCTGAAACCATACACCTACAAGCGGTAGGAGCCCTATGATCCGCCTCGGCGGATAACGGGTGACTGCGTGCCTTTTGCATAATGAGCCGGCGAGTTGTTGTCTGTGGCAAGGTTAAGCACTTCAAGTGCGGAGCCGTAGCGAAAGCGAGTCTTAAAAGGGCGATTCAGTCGCAGGTAACACGACGCGAAGCCAAGTGATCTACCCATGGCCAGGTTGAAAGGGATGTAAAAATCCCTGGAGGACCGAACTCACTAACGTTGAAAAGTTAGGGGATGAGCTGTGGGGAGGAGTGAAAGTCTAATCAAACTTGGAGATATCTCGTTCTCTCCGAAATAGCTTTTGGGCTAGCCTCGATGACTGCGTTACGGGGGTAGAGCTACTGAATGGGGATAGGGGGCCACCAGCCTACCTACCTCAACCAAACTCCGAATACCGTAACGTTTATCTCGGGAGTAAGACTGCGAGCTATAACGTCCGTGGTCAAGAGGGAAACAACCCTGATCGCCAGCTAAGGTCCCGAAGTTCTGCTAAGTTCTTAAGGAAGTTGAATTGCTGTGACAGCCAGGATGTTGGCTTAGAAGCAGCCACCATTTAAAAAGTGCGTAATAGCTTACTGGTCGAGCAGTTCGGCGCCGATAATGACCGGGAATAAGCAGAACACCGAAGCTGCGGATTTACAGACTGCTGCGGTGGTTTGTAAGTGGTAGGAGAGCGTTGCTATCCGCGTGGAAGCCATACGGTAACGAGTGGTGGAGCGATAGCAAGTGATTATGCCGGTATGAGTAACGAGAAAACAGGTGAGAATCCTGTTCGCCGAAAGCCTAAGGTTTCCTGGGGAAGGTAAATCCGCCCAGGGTTAGTCGGGTCCTTAGTCGAGGCCGAAAGGCGTAGACGATGGGCAGCAGGTTAATATTCCTGCACCATGTTGCTGGACGAAGTCAGTGACGCATCTTCAAGGGTCATCCCACGACTAGTCGTGTGGGTCCCGCAAGGGCGAGGCCGATTTACGATGCCGAAGTGGCTGGAGAAGATGCCGAGAAATAGCTGGCGTAGGTTGAAAGCAGCATGTCCGTACCGCAAACTGACACAGGTAGGCGAGGAGAGTATCCTCAGGCGCTCGAGAGAACCGTCCTTAAGGAACTAGGCAATTTCCCCCCGTAAGTTCGCGATAAGGGGTCCCTCCGCGTGTGCTTGATTTATCAGGTGCATGGCGAGGGCGCAGAGAAATGGCTCTGGCGACTGTTTATCAAAAACACAGTTCTGTGCCAACTCCTAAAGAGGATGTATACAGAATGACGCCTGCTCGGTGCCGGAAGGTTAAGGGGAGGGGTTAGCCGCAAGGCGAAGCTCTAAACTGAAGCCCCGGTAAACGGCGGCCGTAACTATGACGGTCCTAAGGTAGCGAAGTTCCTTGTCGGGTAAGTTCCGACGTGCATGAACGGCGTAACGACTGGAGCAGTGTCTCAAGGACGGACTCGGTGAAATTGTAGATGTGGTGAAGATACCACAATCCCGCAGCAACACGGAAAGACCCCATGAACCTTTACTGTAGCTTGGTATTGATGCCTGGCATGGCATGCGTAGGATAGGTGGGAGGCTGTGAAGCCCTGGTTCCGGCCAGGGCAGAGCCAACGTTGAAATACCACCCTTGTTATGTTAGTCACCTAACCATGACCCGTGAATCCGGGCGTAGGACAGTGCTAAGTGGGCAGTTTGACTGGGGCGGTCTCCTCCCAAAGAGTAACGGAGGAGTTCAAAGGCACACTCGGCGTGGTTGGCAATCACGTGTAGAGCGCAAGGGTATAAGTGTGCTTAACTGCAAGACTCAATGCGTCGAGCAGATGCGAAAGCAGGACCTAGTGATCCGGCGGTTCCGTATGGAAGGGCCGTCGCTCAACAGATAAAAGGTACTCTGGGGATAACAGGCTGATGACTCCCGAGCGTTCATAGCGGCGGAGTCGTTTGGCACATCGATGTCGGCTCATCACATCCTGGGGCTGAAGGCGGTCCCAAGGGTCGGGCTGTTCGCCCGTTAAAGTGGTACGCGAGCTGGGTTCAGACCGGCGTGAGCCAGGTCGGTCCCTATGTGCTGTGGGCGCAGGAATCTTGAGGGGCCATTTCCTTAGTACGAGAGGATTAGGAAGTACTGACCTCTGGTGCACCGATTGTTCCGCTAGGGGCATAGTCGGGTAGCTACGTCGGGAAAGGATAACCGCTGAAAGCATCTAAGCGGGAAGCCCACCCCAAGATAAGGATTCCGTGATCTTCGGATCTGAAGGGCCCTGGTAGACCACCAGGTTGATAGGCCGGAGGTGTAAGCGCAGAAATGCGTTCAGCTCACCGGTACTAACGCCCAACGACTTGACCATATCAATCCTTGATTGTACAGATCAGGGAGCCAAGTGCTCATTGATTGCATCCGCATCGTATACTTCGCAGGTGGCAGGTGACTCGTGATAAGCTTAGACGACGTTCCGGCCGGTCTCGCACCGACGCCGAGGTCCAAGCTTGTCTCTTGTCCCCTAACACTTGTGACTTTATCAGCCGCGAGGCTGATAATACAAATTTCCTGGTGACCTTTCGCACGGGGAAACGCCTGTTCCCATTCCGAACACAGAAGCTAAGCCCGTCGCGGCCGATGGTAGTCCTTACGGGTGAGAGTAGGTGATCGCCAGGAATTTATGAAGGCCGGTGTCTCTAAAAGACACCGGCCTTTTCTCTTTGTGGACGAGACCCTCGTAGCACGGGCATCCTGCCCGTGACTCTTCGTGGCGAGGACGTCCTGCCCTGGTGTGTCGTGGGCATCCTGCCCGCGTCTTCCGGTCGGTATTTCTCTCGCAGAGACGCCAGGAGCGCGGAGGGGTTCCGAAGTGTCATTCCCGCAAAGGCGGGAATCCATCCAGGCCACGAGTCACGGGCCACGAGCCACGATGGTGAATCCGCCGATTCACGCTGATTGACCAGCGATCCGACGCTGTCACTCCCGCGGAGGCGGGAACCCAGGTGCTTCCAACCACAGAGGAGGCAGAGTGCTGCAGAGGCAAGGAAGGTCGTCGGATTCAGCGATAGCGGTAGGGTGTGCTACGCACACCGCTCTGTTGCCCCCCGAAGTCCCCGGCCGAACTTGGCTAGGCGTCCCCGGAATGCCGGTCGAGGTGAAGTACCGCTCGCACATCGACTTCCAGGACACTCGCGGCCTGCGGAGCTTCATCGAAAAAAGCGTGTACAACGCCCCCTTCGGCGTCCTGGTCACCCAGACGGACGACCCCGCCACGAACGACCCTCGAATTGTGGAAATTCCCCTGACCTCGTTGCTGATGATGCGATGAGGAACGGACAGGTCAAACCCATTTGTCTGGGCATCTCCTCGACTCTTGACCCTTCCTGTGAAAACAGGTAACATGAGAGAAACGACGAGGTGACGCATGCAGGACTATCGAGTCGAAACGACAGTGGAGCGCGACGGATCGGTTACGATCAAAGGTGTGCCGTTCCAAGCCGGAGATCAAGTCGAGGTCATCGTCCGTAGCCAGAAAGCGGGCGAGGGAAACGGTAAGCGCTATCCTCTGCGTGGCAAGCCATTCCGGTACACGAATCCGTTCGACGGTGTCGGCGAACAGGACTGGGGAGTTCTTCCATGATTGTTCTGGACACCCACGCCTGGGTGTGGTGGGTGCACGCGAATGAACAACTCAGCGGCCCCCAGACGCGGATCATCCAAGCCAACGAAACGGATATTATCGGCGTCAGCGCCATTTCGGTCTGGGAGGTTGCCAAGCTCGTCCAGTTCGATCGAGTGGAGTTGCCTTGTCCATTGCGCGAGTGGTTTGAGGCAGCCTTGAGTTACCCCGGCGTTCGGCTGCTCGGGTTGACGTCGGAGGTCGCTATAGAGTCCACTCGCCTGCCCGGCGAGTTTCACCGCGATCCCGCGGATCAGATCGTTGTCGCAACCGCCCGCTTGAACAACTGTCCCCTTGTGACTTCCGACGCCAAGATCCTCAAGTACCCCCACGTCAAGGCCATAGCATAGGCGGAGAGGAGGTCGGCTCCGGTGTGCGTCGCATATCTCCGCCGGTATCCTGCAAAGCGGTAAACGCTCTTGGTTCCGGCCGAAGGCCGGGGCGTGAAACCTGCACATTGACGTGCCAAGGCGGGAGACACTCACGAGGAGAATCGACGACGAACCTGAGACACCCACGGACGGGGCGACAGCGGTGGGGTGTGCTGTGCACACCGCTCCTGTGCCTCTCGAAGTCCCCACCCGGAATCAGTAAGGCGTCCCCGGAATCCCGTATGCGATGAACCCGGAAAAGAGACAATCCGCAGATTCACGCCGATTCACGCAGATTCTCAAGCTACAACCGGGAACGGACCGCCGCCAGATGCCGTTCATTGGATCATTAAGAATCAATCGAGAGGACGCGGCGGGGCGACAGCGGTAGGATGTGCTCCGCACACCGCTCCTGTGCCTCTCGAAGTCCCCGCCCGAAATTAGTAAGGCGTCCCCAGAATCCCGTATGCGATGAACCCGGAAAAGAGACAATCCGCAGATTCACGCCGATTCACGCAGATTCTCAACCTACAACCGGGAACTGAACGCCACCAGATGCCGTTCATTGGATCATTAGGAATCAATCGAGAGGACCCGGCGGGGCGACAGCGGTAGGGTGTGCTCCGCACACCGCCCCTTTTGCCCCCCGAGGTGGCTGTCAAGGATCGGGTAAAACCAGCCAGTCGGATCGGGTTCAAAACCAGCCACTTTGAGGAGCTAACGGTTTGTCATAAGAATCTCTCGAAGTCGATGATGTTACGGTTTCGGGAGGTTCGGCATGGC